>Ga0256838_1000102_pt1 | contig 58952 bp, 57 predicted proteins | sample 4571419metaG_FD_185978 | JGI IMG/M metagenome (GOLD analysis project Ga0256838, IMG submission 185978) | Hydrothermal vent microbial communities from Guaymas Basin, Mexico - 4571-419 | ecosystem: Environmental > Aquatic > Marine > Hydrothermal vents | place: Mexico: Guaymas Basin | collected... | reverse complement strand
ACAAAACTCTCACAGCTTACACAATAATGCCCTTCATAATAATCTTTATAAATATCTCCTTTTTTATACATTTCAAGAAACGCTTTTTGAACGCCTTTTATATGTTCAGGGTCTGTAGTTCTTATAAATTTATCATAACTAATTTCAAACTCATCCCAAAGCTCTTTAAACTTAGCGCTAATCTCATCAGCATACTCTTTTGGAGATTTTCCTCTTTTTTTTGCCGCTTCTTCTATTTTTTGACCATGCTCATCCGTTCCTGTTAAGAAAAACGTGTCAATTCCTTTTAGTCTGCTATATCTGGCAATCGTATCGGCAATTATTGTCGTATAAGCATGCCCGATATGAGGCACATCATTTACATAATAAATCGGTGTAGTCAGATAATATGTTTTACACTTATCACTCATTTATTCTCCTTATAAGTTCTTAATACTTTAATAATTTCTTCTTTGCTTCCGAAAAAGCAAGGCGTAGTGTCATGGTAATTTTCATAATCAAGAGTCAATAAATCAACAAAGCCGTCAACCGCTTCTCCCCCGGCTTTTTTATAAACATACGCAAAAGGAAATACTTCAAATAATTTCCTTAGCTTTCCTTTTGGTTTGTCAGTAGTGCCTGGATATGCAAAAAGTCCGCCCTCTTTTAATAAAATTTGATGCAAATCAGGTACCATTCCACCGCTGTATCTTAATCTGTAGCCTTCAGCAAAAAACGAATCTATCATCTCTTTATGAAAAGGATACCAGTTTTTTTGAGTACCGCCCGGTCCTAAAATTTTCCCTTTTTCTTTTAATTTAAGCTCTTTTACAAATTCAAACTCTTTTGTTTTTTCATTTAGTCTGAAAAGTTCAACTACGTCCCTTGCTACAACCATCTCAACTCTTGGTCCATATACCACATAAACGGCGGCTTTTATATTTTCGCCTTTATAATCATTTTCATATATTCCAAAAATACTCCCTACACTCAAATCAACATCAATCAAACTACTCCCATCAAGCGGGTCATAGGCAACCAAATATTTCCCATCCTCTTTTGTAACAGGAGCTTCTTTCTCTTCACTGATAATCTCTTTTACACTCTTAACCCTTAAAAGATACTTCTCTACTATCTCATCACTTATTACATCAAGTTTAACCTGAATATCACCGCTTGCATTGCAAGCATCAACTTTTCCAGTATCCTTTGTCTTAATTGCTTCATAAATTTCTATTGCAATTTTCTCTATCGCTTTTATAATCTCAGTCATTAAATCTCCTTAGCATTTTTTAAAATCCAGCTTATAATTTCATCAATATTATTTAAATCCAAAATCTCAATTGAAGGTGGAATTTTACTTTTATCAATGCTCTCATCCACTGCTACCGCTTGCACATAAGGAAAATAACTCTCATCAACATCCCCTCTAAATATAGCAAGTCTTGGAAGAGGTAGATATTTTAATCCTTCAACCAAAAGCAGATCAAAATCTTTTATCATATCGGCTATCTCTTTTATTGACTTTTGGCGATGAGAAAAGTAAGTTGTGCGGTTTGGAGAAGTAACAACAACCTCAGCTCCTGTTTGAAAAAATTTATAACTATCTTTGCCGGGAGTATCAAACTGGGCTTTATCACTTGGGTCGTTTTTTATAATGGCGATTTTGTAAGTGCCAATAAGCCTTTTGGCAATTTTTTCTATAAGTGTTGTTTTTCCGGAATTACTTGGACCTGTAAAAGCAATAGCTTTTCTCAAAAAAATCCTTTTTGCATAATTTTACCAAAATGATATAATTATTTAAAGGAGAAACAATGGATATTGAAACATTAAAGTCAATTTTTATTGTCACAATACTTGGATTTTTAATCGGACTTGAAAGAAATATCTCTTTTAAAGAGGAGAATGTCACAAGCTTTGCTGGAAGTAGGACATTTAGCATAATAGCCCTAAGTGGATATCTTAGCGGATACCTCTCAAAGTTTGAGAATATGTTTATCTATTTTGGGTTTGCAAGCATATCACTGCTTATCTCACTTGCCTATTTTGTAAAAATCTTCAAATATAAAAAAGAGGGAAGCACTACTCATTTTAGTGCAATTGTCACCTTTTTTATAGGACTTCTTATCTTTTATAATCAGAAACTTTTTGCAATTACCATTACCATTTTGCTTATTGCTCTTTTAAACTTAAAATCTCTTTTTAAAAGAGTGGAAAATACTCTCTCAAAAGAGGATATAAACAGTGCCATACTTCTTCTTGGTATGACTTTCCTTATCCTTCCCTATCTGCCAGATAAGATGATTTATTATATAAACCCATATAAAACCTGGCTTATGGCAATTATTATCTCATCTTTATCGTTTTTAGGATACATTGCCATTAAACTTATAGGAGAAAAATATGGAATATTAATAACCGGAGCTGCTGGGGGGTTTGTAAGCAGCACGGCTGTTAGTTACTCTCTTAGCAAAATGTTTGCTAACATCAAAAACAAAACCTCCCTTTTTACATATGCAAGTGCTATTGCAATTGCCAATACAATAATGTTTGCTAGAATCTTAGTAGAAGCTTTTTTAATAAACCAAAACCTTATAACCTATCTTTCAATCCCCTTTTTAATTACAACAATTATGGGAATTTACATCTCATACAGGTTTTACAAAAAATCCCCTTCACAAAAAGTCAACACCTCATTTATAATAAACAAAAATCCGCTTAGTTTAGACGAAGCTTTAAAATTTGCAATAATTTTTGCTATAATCTATGGAGCTATCCATTTTATAGGGGATAGGTTTGGGAGTATTGGAATTTATATTATCTCTCTTATTTCAGGACTTACAGATGTAGATGCAATCACCCTCTCCCTCTCATCTCTCTCAAAATCCCAAATACCTTTAAAAACAGCAGCCATTGGTATAACCATAGCCGCTGTTTCAAACTCAATTTTTAAACTATCTCTTGTATGGATTTTTGGAACAAAAGAACTTGCAAAAGAGATTACAAAATTTTTCTTAATCCTCTTTTTAACCCTTCTTTTAAGCCTCTTAGTAACTCTTTTTATCCTCTAAAAGCCTTCTTGCAAAATCGTCAAAACCTTCCTTTTTCATTATCATACCAGTTAAAATCCTACCCGTATAATCTCCATTCTCAAACTCCCAAAACATATAAAAATCTGGATATTTTGCTTTTAACTCTTTATAAAAAAGGGCATATTTTGAATCTTTTAGAGGATTTTGCTCTAAGAAAAAGTGAGTTGGAGAGAGATTGATTTTATAAAGCAAAGCTCCCATTTTTGTTTTTACTTCTTCTACTTCCACACTAAATTTTTTAAGTGTTTTCATTTTTACTCCTTTAAAATGCCTGATGCTTTTTGAATAAGAGGGATAAACTCCTCTTTTTTATAAACTTTTCCTCCCATTGAAGCTAAATGCTCGCTTGGGACTTGACAATCAATAAACTCAATTCCATTATCCCTTAAAACCTCACAAAAATAAATAAGTGCAAGCTTACTTGCATCTGATTTTATGTGAAACATACTCTCACCACTAAAATATTTATTAATTGCAACTCCATAAAATCCTCCAACAAGCTCCCCTTTATAATAAGCTTCAACACTCAAAGCAAATCCAAGCCTATTTAAAGTGGTATAAGCCTCAATAAAAGCCTCATTTATCCAAGTTCCATCTTCATGTTTTCTTTTAACCTCACTACACATTCTTATTACATCATCAAATCTAGTATTAATCTTAAAATCCCACTTCTTGCTTCTTAGCTTTTGTCTAAGACGCTTAGTTGTTTTTACTTCATCAGTTTTTAAAAGCATCCTTTCATTCAAAACAAACCAATGAAACATCCCATCTTCATCCTGATACCAAGGGAAAAAGCCTCTTGAATACCCTTCAAGAAGCCTTTTTGGATGTAAATCATAGCTTACTCCAATAAATCCATCCTCAAACTCTTCATAAGGGGATGGAAAAGTAAAATCATCTAACAAATAAAGAGGCGGATATTCATTTACCTTTATCATTGCTTCCTCTTTATAACAAAATCTTTATCATAATCAACCACTACTTCGCTATTTTTTAAATCTTCAAATACTATCTTCTCACTCAAAGGCTCAACAATAACCTCTTCAATTACGCGAGAGAGTGGTCTTGCTCCAAATTTTAAAGAATATCCCTTTTTAGCAAGGGCTTCTTTTGCCTTTTTGGTAAGAGTTAATTTTATTTTGCGTTTATTTAGTTTTTCTTGAAGCTCATCAATAAACTTATTAACAATAAGTACAACTTCACTCACTCCAAGCGGCTTAAATTTTACAATCGCATCAAGTCTATTTATAAACTCCGGTGCAAAAAACCTCTCAATTGCTTCCTCTTTAAAATTACTCTGCTGGGATAAAAATCCTGGCGCACTCCCTTCTCCTACTCCAAGATTACTTGTCATTATCAAAATAACATTTCTAAAATCAGCAATCCTACCCTCATTATCTCTTAGAGTTGCATTATCCATAACTTGAAGCAAAACTTGCACAATATCTGGATGAGCTTTTTCAATTTCATCCAAAAGCAAAACTGCATGAGGATGTTTTCTTATAACTTCTGTTAAAAGTCCCCCTTTTTCATATCCAACATAACCAGGAGGCGAACCGATAAGTTTTGAGACTGAGTGTTTTTCTTGATACTCACTCATATCAAATCTTATAAACTCAATCCCAAGTAATGATGCAAGTTGTTTTGCAATTTCAGTCTTCCCAACTCCTGTTGGACCAACAAATAAAAAACTTCCAATTGGCTTATCATCGCGGGTTAACCCAGCTTTTTTGCGTTTTATCACCTTTATAAGCTCTTTTATAGCTTCATCTTGACCAAAGACTTTTTGTTTTAGCTTCTCTTCAAGAGTTTTTATTTTTTCAATCTCATTATGAGTTGCTGATTCTTTTGGAATATTGGCAATATGTGAAATAACTTCTTCAATATCGCTTTTTTTAATAACTTTTTTACCTTTTAGCTTAAATTTAGCCCCAGCTTCATCAATTAAATCAATCGCACTATCTGGGAGGAATTTTTCTCTAAGATACTTTTTTGCCAAAAAAGCCGCTGACTTGATAGCCTCTTTTGAATACTTTACATTATGAAACTCTTCATATCTTGGTTTTAGCCCTTCTAAGATTTTTATGGTATTTTTAATTGACGGCTCTTTTACATCAAGCTTTTGAAATCTTCTCTCTAATGCTTTATCTTTTTCAATCCTATTTTTATACTCATCATAAGTAGTAGCCCCAATACATCTAATCTCTCCTCTTGCAAGGGCTGGTTTTAGAATGTTTGCAATATCTAAGCTACTCTCACCAGCCGCCCCAGCTCCTACGATAGTATGAATTTCATCAATAAATAAAATTGGCTCATCCTCTTTTTTTAAGAGGCTTAAAACTTTTTTTAACTTTTTCTCAAACTCTCCTCTATACTTAGTCCCAGCAATAAGCCCTCCAACATCAAGAGAATAAATCTTTTTATCCTTTAAAAACTCTGGCACATCCCCTCTTTTTATCCTCTTAGCAAGTCCCTCAACAATAGCACTCTTACCAACCCCTGGCTCTCCCACTAAAATAGGATTGTTTTTTTTTCTTCTTGCTAAAATCTCAATAACTCTTTCTATCTCCTTTTCTCTTCCTATTACATCATCAAATTTTAAAGCCTTACTTGTAATCTCCTCTAAAAATCCATCAAAATTCTCTTTAAATTCCTCTTTTTTTTCTTCCTCTTGTTCAAGTTCTTTATGCAAAGTATCCATATCGCTTAAATACTCTAAAATATCAACTCTTGATACATTAAATTCTCTTAAAAGCTGCACCGCATAACTCTCTTCAAATTCAAGCAAAGATGTAAAAAAATCAACTTCATCAGCATAATGCTTATTAATTCCTTCTACATGTGCAAACATCCTACTTACTGCTTGTTTTAAAGCTTGCGTCTCTTTTGGAAAAGCAACTTCTAAACTCTTTTCAATAAAAGTATCAAGATAATAATCAAGCCCTCTTATAATATAATCAACATCTACATAAAAATCTTTTAAAATATCTTTTATCACTTCACTATCTCTTAATAAAACATAAAAAGCGTGGTCAATTGTAATATATTCTTGATGGCGTAATTTTGCCTCTTCTACTATGTTTTGTAAAATAATTTTTAGATTTTCTGTAATATTCATTAAGCCTCCTCCATCTTAGCTCTTAATGGAAAACCTCTACTTCTTGCCATATTGTGAGTCTCATCAATCTTTTCCCTTGCAATCTCATAAGGGTAAATTCCAACAACTGCACTCCCTTCTCTGTCTATCTTATAGGTCAAATCAATAGCCTCTTGCTCTTTTTTGTGAAAAATACACTTTAACACTTCTATTACAAAATCAAAAGTAGTAAAATTATCATTTAAAAAAATTACTTTATAAAGTTTTGGCGTAATAAAGCGAGTTTTAACTTTTCTTATCTCTTTTAATGCCATTACTCCTCCTTTATCATTCTCCACATCTCATCTTCACTAATTATCTTAACTCCAAGTTTTTTAGCTTTTTCATATTTGTTTCCAGGTTCTTTGCCTACAATTAAAAAGTCCGTATTTTTACTAACACTACTACTAACCTTAGCCCTAAGCCTTTCTAAAAGCTCTTTTATTTCACTTCTTGGCTTACTCATAGTCCCAGTTAGCACCACTTTTTTATCTTTAAAAATAGAGTTAATCTCCTCTTTTTTAGGATTTATAGGTTCTATAAGCTTAATAAGCTCTTTGATTTTGTCTTTATTTACTTTTATATATTCAGCCAAAGATTTTACCATCTCAGGACCAAAACCTTCAATCTCTAAAAACTCCTCAGGTCTGTGTTTATAAAACTCAACTCCAAATTTCTCACATATCTTTTTGCTCGCTACCTCTCCTATATGCTCAATTCCAAGGGCATTTACAAACCTCCAACACTCAATTCCTTTTACTTTTTTAATAGCATTTATTAAATTCTCAGCCTTTTTTCTCGCAAACCCAGGAAGCCTTTGAAGGTCTTGAATTTTTAATTTAAACAAATCCCTAATATCCTTTACAAGTCCACTCTCATATAAAAGCTTAGCCACACTCTCTCCAAGCCCCTCAATATCAAGAGCGTTTTTACTTGCTGCATAAATTATGGTATTTACAACCCTTGCAGGACAACTTAGGTTTTGACACTTAATCAAAGCCCCCTCATCTAAAACCTCAGCCCCACAAACCGGGCAGTGAGTAGGGCGTGGGATTTTCTTTTCAGTGCCTTTTCTTTTATGGTATAAGACTTTTGTAATTTTTGGAATTACATCCCCGCTTCTTATTACTATTACATGGTCTCCAATTCTTATATCCATCCTCTCAATCTCATCAAAATTATGAAGGGTAGCTCTCTCAACAATAACCCCCCCAATCTCCACAGGCTCTAAGATTGCAACAGGCGTTAAAACCCCAGTCCTTCCAACTTGCACTACTACATCTTTTAATACGCTCTCTTTTTCAACTGCTGGAAATTTATAAGCTACCATCCATCTTGGATATTTTGTGGTATAGCCAAGTTTATCAATAAATTCAAGCTCATTAATTTTTACTACCATCCCATCAAGCATAACAGGCAAAGCATCTCTAATCTTTAAAAATTCATCATACTTTTTAAAAACACACTCAACATCCCCGCACTCCCCTCTCTTTGGCGGCTCTTTAAATCCAAGGGAATAAACAAAGTCCATCATCTTTTTAAAAGTTCTAAACTCTTTTACAAACTCTTCTCTCTCTTTTTGATACTCCTCTTTACTAACCTCATCCGAATTTAAAACTTCAATTGGATATCCAACCCCCCAAGGATAAAACAGAAGCGGTCTACTTGCGGTAACTTTTACATCAAGTTGTCTAAGACTTCCGGCTGCTGCGTTTCTTGGATTTGCAAATGTACTCTCCCCCTTTTGCATCCTTTCTTGATTTAGCTTATCAAAATCTTTTTTACTAATAACAACTTCTCCTCTTATTTCAATAAGCTTTTTATAATCAATACTTAGCGGAATTGATTTTATTGTTTTTGCGTTTTCAGTTACATCCTCTCCTACCTCCCCATCCCCTCTTGTCTCAGCTCTTATTAACACTCCATCTTTATAAACCAAATTTAAACTCGCTCCGTCAAATTTTGGCTCAATATAAAAACTAAAATTATCCCTTATTACCTTTCTTATTCTATTAACCCACTCTTTAAACTCTTCTTGACTAAAAACATCCTCCATTGACCACATTTTAGTAATGTGTCTTGCTTTTTTAAAGCCTTCAAGCACAACATCCCCAACTCTTTGGGTAGGTGAAGTCTTATCAATTTTATCAGGATGCTCTTTTTCCCACTTTTCAACCTCTTTATAAAGCCTATCATACTCTTCATCAGTAACTAATGGATTATCCAAAACATAATAGTAATATGCCCATTTTTTTAAAGTGTCAACCGCTTTTTTATACTCTTCATAATTTTTAATCATTCTGCTTATCTCCTTTGGGAAGGTATATAATTATATCAAATTTGCAAAAATTTCATTTAACTTAGTCAATAATTTTATATCTCTTTCATTAAAAAAGTTGATTAAATATTGCTAAGGTTTGTGAGCAAAAAGCTTCCTTTTTTGTTATAATATTACAAAAATACAAAAAGGTCAAGCAATGAAAAAATTAATATTTATTTCATCTTTACTACTGCTTCTTGGATGCACTCAGGAACAACAAAACAAAATAGGTCGCTCAATCCAAAATTTAACCGGAGTTAATGGAGTTGTGGATATTTATAGTGGAGGGAAACTTGTTATGAGATTTTTAAAAGTGGATAAACTTACAACCGCTCACGGAACTGATGATAATTTACCTCGCCCTTATAGATTCGGATATGGATATATTGATAAAAATTTTAATTACAAAGTAGACAAAGGAGAGAAAAAAGTCTATTTTGAAATAACAAACTATGAAACTTATATTTTTTATGAAAACCCTCTTTAAAGTCTACTAACTCTTTTTTTATCTCTCCTTACAAATTTGCTCAAAAACTTACAATAATCACTATAACAAACATTTAATCTCTCTTCAACATTATGAGTGTTTTCAAATTGCAATCTTAAATAATCAAACCCATTATATCTATAAAACAAAACCCCACTATAAAAAAATCTCTTTTTATTTAAAAATTTGGTAATTTCTTCAATCTCTCTTGTGTGCAAATTTATATCCGCATAAATCATCTCTCCTCTTAATTTTGCCTTTGCAAACAAAAGATTAAATCTATTTTCAAAATTTTTAACTCTCCCATCTATTATAATCCCCGAAATTTTCAAAAGTCTATTTTCCCAAAGAGAGAGTCTTTTTTTTATAGGTCTAATAGAAGCTTTTGAGAGAGGAAGAGATGCTTTTTTGTATCTATCTAAAATAAGTTTTTTATAAACCTTTGGAGCGTATAAAGAGCGTTTTTGTTTTTTAAAAATTTTATACCCAACAAGCGTACCTGAGCGTTTTTCAAATTTTATATCCTTTTGAGCAATCCAAGAAGCCACTTCTCCAAGTTGAAGAGCCGTTTCTATCATTCCGTGTTTTAAATTTGCTTTTTGAGAAAAAGGGTGAAACATAATAGCTTCGCCATATATCGCATAAAGCCCAAGACTTTCAGCTTTTTTTAATAAATAATCAAACATCTTATTCATAAGTCCTCTTCCTTGAAAATCTGGATGCACAACAACAGCACCAATTTCTCCATTATACTTATCATTTTTCGTAAGTAAAAACTGCCCAACAATTCTCCCTTTAACCTCAGCAACTACTGGATAATATTTCTCACTCTCAACCATCTCTACCCAAGTCTTTGGGTCATAAAAACTTTTTTTATAGTAAGTATCTCCGTAATTTAATTTAAAAAGTTCAACCACATCCTTTGCATCTTCTTTTTTTATATCTCTAATTATTGCATCTATCTTACCCCTTACAATAAAAAAAGGAGACGAAATTCCACTATGTCCTTTCATTTTAGCTCCTTTAAAATCCCCGCAAATATTTTTGCTCCAATTACCAAACTCTCCTCATCAATATCAAACCTTGGATGATGCTGAGGATAACACGTATTTTTTCCATTACAACTACCAAGTCTAAAAAACGCTCCTTTTACTACTTTTAAATAATTAGCAAAATCTTCCCCACCCATTACTGGAAGTCTTAAATCAATAGGCTTTGCAAACTTTTTAGCAGCCTTTATTACAACATCTACCATCTTATCGTCATTTATAAGCTCAGGATTTCCAAAAATATAATTAAAATTATACTTAGCCCCCATTGACTTACAAATCCCACTAATAGCCTCATCCATCATCTCTTTAATATTTTGTCTTACTTTATCGTTTAAAGTCCTAACTGTTCCACTAAGTTTTACATAATCGCATATAATATTAGCAGCCTTTCCACCCTCAATAGTGCCAAACGAAATAACCGCTGGATGGAGTGGGTCTATTTTTCTGCTTACTATATGATTTATTGAATTTACTACAAGAGATGCTGTTAAAATCGCATCAACCCCCTCATGTGGTCTTGCTCCATGAGAACTTTTACCAAAAATTTCAATCTCAAAACTATCAGCACTCGCCATCATTTCACCATACTTATACCCAATCTCTCCCGTTTTTAAATATGGATACATATGAAGCCCAAAAATAGCACTAACCCCTTCAAGTGCGCCATCTCTTATTAAATCTTCACTCCCCCCATTCATTACCTCTTCTTTATGCTGAAAAATCCCTCTTATATTAAAAGGCAATTTATCTTTGTGTCTATTACAAGCAAGTAAAAATCCCGTAAGTATTGCCGTATGTCCATCATGCCCACACGCATGCATTATCCCATCTTTTCTTGATTTGTAAGGTATATTATTTTCTTCTTGAATAGGCAAAGCATCCATATCTGCTCTAAATGCAATTATTGGAAGTTTTTTATCTACTTTTATATCTACAACCATCCCTGCGTGATTTTTAAAAGTTTTTGTTTTTATATTTTCTTTTTCCAAAATGTTTTTTACATAATCTCTTGTTGGATACTCTTCTCCTGAGAGGTCTGGATACATATGAATATGGCGTCTAATCTCTATGATTTTGGATTTTAATTTATCAATTTCAGCTATAATCTTTTCCATATTCGCCCTTTTTTTTATATTATATCAAAAAACAAAAGGGCAAAAATGGATGTTATTTCTCTTTTTAAAACCTTACTTAAATTCAAATCAATAACTCCAAATGACGATGGAGCAATGGAATTTATAAAAGATTATTTAAATAACTTTGAAGTAATAGAGACTCAAAAAGAAGGAGTCAAAAATCTATTTATTTACAAAAAATTTGGAGATGGAGAGCATTTATGTTTTGGAGGGCATATTGATGTAGTACCTCCTGGTGATGGATGGGAGAGTGACCCGTTTGAACCAGTTGAGAGAGATGGAAAAATATACGCAAGAGGAGCCCAAGATATGAAGAGTGGACTTGCTGCATTTTTATGGGCTATGAAAAACGCTAAAAATTTCAATGGAACTCTTAGCGCACTTATTACAAGCGATGAAGAAGGAGATGCAATTTGGGGAACAAAGTATATGCTTGAAATTTTAAAAAAGAAAAATATGCTACCAGATTATGCAATAGTAGCCGAGCCAACTTGTGAGAGAGAATTTGGAGATGTAATTAAAATTGGAAGAAGAGGCTCAATTAACGGAGTTTTAAAAAAAATAGGACTTCAAGGACATGCTGCTTATCCAGAAAAATCAATAAATCCTATTCATAAAGTTGCGCAAGTTTTACACAAAATTGCCGGAGTAGATTTAGACAAAGGAGATGAGTATTTTGCACCAAGTAAATTTGTAGTAACTGATATAAGAGCTGGAATGGAGGTTACAAATGTTACTCCCGGGGAACTTAAAATGATGTTTAATGTAAGAAACAATACTCAAACAGACAAAGAAAAAATACAAAAATTTATCCATAAACACTTCAAAGATATGAATTACACTCTAACTCTAAAAGAGAGTGCAAAACCTTTTATTACAGACCCTAACACAAAAGTTGTAACAATGCTTGATAAAGCAATTAAAAAAGAGACAAACATAACTCCAAAACATTCAACTGCCGGTGGAACAAGTGATGCAAGATTTTTTGCCGAATATGGAGTAAAGGTAGTTGAGTTTGGAGTAAAAAACGATACAATCCACGCTCCAAACGAAAGAACAACCAAAGAAGAAGTTATTAAACTCTCAAAAATTTTTAAAGATGTAATTAAAAAGTGGGAGTAGTTATTTTAACTCTACTTCCACAATTTCTCCTATCCTAAGTCCACTTCCAACAAGTTCAACTTTATAACTTGTAACATACTTTTTATCTGGCACTATCCAAGTTTTGTATATTTTAAAGTTACTTTTTTTGCCATTAATATAAACTTCTTTAAATCTTTTCATCTTATCAATAGGGATATAAATTGTAAGTTTCTCTTTTGAAATATCATTAACTTCTGCAATTTTTGTCCCAGGAGTTACATAATTATATTTATCAACATAAATTTGATTAACATATCCATTAACTTTAATAGACTTTTTATTAATCGTATCAAGAATTTTGGCTCTGTTTGCTTCAAGATTGCTAAGTTGAGACTTTAAAGAGAGAAGCTGATTTTTAGCAAGCATATAATCATAATACTTCAAATTTTTCTCTTCAAGAGATTTTGTTTTTAAAGCTTTATATCTTAAATAAGTTTCATACTTTCTTCTAACAATTGAAGCTTGATTTTGAATCTCACTTTTTAAAATATCAATCTGAGCATTTATATTTCTAAGCTCAATTTTATCAACTGCATCATCAATCTTTACAAGCTCCCCTTTAAATACCTGAGCTTCTTTATCTTTTCTAACTTTTATAACCTGCCCAGCTACCGGAGAAGCTACCTCATACACATCAAAAGGCTCAACCTTGGCACTATAAGCAAATAAAAACAAAACACTACCCAAAAATATCATAAAAAATCTCATTTATACTCCTTGTGCAATTTTTTCATAAAGTTCACTATTTCCTTCTATAAAGGCTCTAACGATTGGATTTTTAGAGGCTTTAAAACTCTCAACATCCCCAAACTCAATAATCTCTCCCATATACAAAAACGCAACATAATCAGCACTCTTAAAAGTCTCTTTTAAATCGTGAGAAATTACAACGCTTGTCATATTATAATTTTTGTTTAAACTCTCAATCATTCTGGTAATTTTATCACTAATAATTGGGTCAAGCCCACTTGTTGGTTCATCATAAAGGACATACTTTGGTTTTAAGATTATAGCTCTTGCAGTCGCTGCTCTTTTTCTCATCCCCCCACTTAATTCGTGAGGATAAAGATAAGCTACCCTTTTTGCATCAAGCCCTACCATTTCAAGAACTCTAAAAACTTCTCTTTTTATTTCAGCTTCTTTTAGCTTTGTATGTTCTTTTAAAGGAAACGCCACATTTTCATAAATATTCATACTATCAAATAATGCCCCCTCTTGAAAAGTAAATCCAACTCTTTTTCTAACCTTATAAAGCTCTTGTAAAGAAGCTTTTGCAACATTTATATCATCAACCCAAATATCACCAGAAGTTGGCTTTAAAAGCCCAACAATATGTTTAATAATAGTAGATTTTCCTTGTCCTGAGAGTCCTAAAATGTAGGTAATTTTACCATCGTAAATATCAAGATTTACATCTTTTAAAACAACTTTATCTCCAAAAGCCTTTTTTAAATGCCTTATCTTAATCAAAAAAACCCCCGCCAAAATTTTAGGGGATTATATCACAAAAGACTTACTTATTTGTTAATTTATCCTAAATAAGCATAGGAATATAAAATAGAAATATAAACAAGATTAAAGCATCAATAGCTACACCTTCTCAACTTCCTCCCAATGAAGTTCAATTCCTTTACTTGTCGTAACAAATCCAAGAATCCTTATTTTTCCTTCGTGCACTTTTTTATGATGCTCTTTACAAAGTGGAATCAAATTAAACTTATGATTAACATTCATATGTCCAATAAATCCATCTTTTGCTTTTGTCTTCTCTTTTATATGATGAACATCTTCAACTACTCTACCACAAATTGCACAAGTTGTAAGATATAAACTCTTATTATAACGCGACTTTTTCTTCTTTATTAAAAGCTCTAACGCATTATACTCTTTTGCAAGTTTTTTCCTTATCTTATCTGCCATTTCTAAAAACTCTCTATCCATATAAATTGACTTTGCAAATTCAAGCCCATAAACACTACTTCCACTCCCATCTTTAAGTTTCCTATCATAAATAAGTTTTTCTCCATCAAACCAAACTTCTAAATGCTTTGCAACTACATTAGGAAGCTCCTTAATCTCTTCAAGGTCCATAAGCTGATGCAAATGAGTAGCAAAAACAAAATTTACTTCTCTTTTTGCAAGTTTTATAACCGCACTTGCAACTATACTAAGAGCTGAGAGAGTCTCTGTGCCGTGAGCTATCTCATCTCCTAACACAAGTGAATTTTTATCGGCTCTATTGAAAATGTTTTTAAGTTCTAGCATCTCAACCGCAAAAGTAGAAAGCCCCTTAGCCAAATTATCCTTTGCCTCAATCCTGGTAAAAACTGCCCTATAAGGATTAAATTCCATCTTCGCTGGCACAAAAAATCCACCCTGAGCTAAAAAAAGCGCGATTCCAACACTTTTCATCAAAGAACTCTTCCCCGAGCTATTTATCCCATACAAAAGCATCCCATCATACTCATTAAAATCTATATCATTTGGAACATAAACTCCATTTGCTTCGTTTGCTTCAATTAAAGGATGCCTAAGCTCAAAAAATTTTGCTTTATTATCACTTAAAACTGGCTTAAAATAGTTTCTCTCTTTTGCAACTTTTGCACTTGAAATTGCTACATCAACTTTTGCAATCTCACCTCCAACCTCATCTAAAAAATCAAACCTGCTCATCTCTTCAAGTTTTTTAAGATAAATCTCTTTTGTCAAAGACGCAATTTTTACATCAAGCGCCAAAATCTTCTCACCTAACTCTTCAATCACACCTCCTCTAATTTTTACGCTATTTGTTAAATACTTTATATTAAAATCTTTAAAAAAGACCTCTCTCCCATCAACTTCCAAAAAAGTTTCCAAAAATTTATCTTTAATTAACTTAAACCTGCTTTTTGTAAGAGATAAATAATATCCTTCTTTTTCTAAGACTCCAATATCAACTTTTATATCTCCTAGTGATTCTATCTTTTTTTTAATTTTATAAATCTCATTAACATAATATTCCCTCTCTTTTATAAGCTCATCAAGCTCCTTATCAATTCCTTTTTTGAAAAAACTCTCTTTAATCTCATCAATCTTAAAAACTGCCTTTTGCAAATCAAAGATACTCTCTAAATATTCAATAAAATTATCTATCTTTGTAGATTTCTTTTTCAGTTTTGTATAAATGGAACTTGAAGCCTTCAAAGAAGAGAGTAAAAAGTTTAATTCAAAAGGATGAAGTTTTTTTATTTTTATTTTTCTATTTAACCTCTCAATATCATAAATCTCTTTAATCTCATCAAACTCTTTATGCCTTTTTAACATAAATTCAACTGCTTCATACCTTTTTTTTAACTCTTCCTTATCATAAATTGGATTAAAAAGCCTCTCTTTTATAAGTCTTTTCCCCATTGGAGTTTTTGTTTTGTCAATCAACTTTAAAACTTTATCAATTTCAAGCTGCTTTATTGGATTATTCCCAAGATAAACAAACTTATCACTCTCAATTAAAACTGGAAGCTTAACTTTATTTAGAAGCTCTTTATTATGAGCTATTACAAATTCAAGTAAAATTCCAAGGGCTTCTGTAATTAAAGGAAACTTTTCAAGATTCATTATCTCAATTGGAGTTAATAAAGAATTAATATTATAAACTCTTCTAAAAAGCTCATTTTGATACTCAATTTTCATTCTCGTTTTATTAATAATTATATTTTTTCCATCAAGCTCTAAATAATTTACAATCTCATCGCAATCAACATTTTTTAAGGTCAAAATAATCTCACCACTCTTATATGTTTGAAGCAATCTAAAAAGTTCATCCAAAGCAAAAGTTGGGTCATCCTTTGTAGAATACCCCTCAAACACATAGCTTTTACCAGTATTTACATCAATATTTGCAAACCCTACATGATAGGCTGAATATTTTTCAACAATAATACTAGTTACATAATTTTCATACGATTTTGAATCAAGATTAACCCCAGGAGAGATAATCTCTGCTAAATACCTCTTTACATTTGGAGGAGTCCCTTTTTGACGAATAAGAATTATAGTATATCTCTCCTCATCAATAAGTCTTTCCAAATATCTATCAAGCGCGGCTGATGGAAAGCCTGCCATTAGAGGATTTTTAATGTTAACTTCTGGAATTGTTTTATTTTTTTTAGTAAGCTGGATATTTAAAACATTTGCTATCTCTCTTGCTCTCCCAATTCCCTCAGCCTCATAAACTTCAAAAAAACTTCCAACCTCCATTAAAACAACTGCATTAGGATATAAAGAGTCATAATATTTTTGAATATCAAAGTAGATTTGAGTTAGCAGTTTATTTGAATTTAATAATTTATTAATGTCCATATTTCCCTTTTTTGTGGTAAAATTTTATTTTTAATTATATCAAAAAGGATGGCTTATGAAAAAGTTAATCTTAATTTCAATAGCTTCATTTGCTTTTGCTTTTAACTGGAATAGCTTTATTGGAGTTTTTAAAAAAACAATCAACACAATTAGCTACACAATTGAGACAAGTGGAATAAATCCAAGAGTATACGAATTTGACACCCAAGGATATCCAAGAATGCATTGCGTTGTAATTTTTAGAGACGACCCAAAAACAAGTCCAGCAATGCAATGTATTGAAACAAGACCAGAGTATATAAAAATGAACGAAAAACTTGCTAAATGAATAAGCAAAAAGTATTAATAATCTCTTTTGCTCACTTTATTCACGACATATTTTCAAGCCTTCTTGCTCCAATGCTCCCTTTATTAATTGAAAAAATGGGAATAACTCTTACCCAAGCCTCACTGATGGAAATTGTTAGACGATCAGTCTCTATTATCAATCCATTAATTGGACTTATGATAGAAAGAAAAGATGTTAAATACTTTGTAATCTTAACTCCATCAATAACCGCAATATCAATGGGACTTCTTAGTATCACCTCATCTTATGCAATTGGACTTTTTTTACTATTTATTGCCGGACTTAGCGCAGCTTTATTTCACATTCCAGCCCCTGCAATGATAAAAGAACTATCAGCTGGCAAAGAAATTGGAAAAGGAATGAGTTACTTTATGGTAGGAGGGGAGAGTGCAAGGACAATTGGACCTTTACTTGGAGCAGCGGCATTTAGTACTTGGGGACTTGAAGGGATTTGGAAATTAACACCAATTGGGATTTTAGCTTCTTTATTTTTATACATTAAATTAAAAGACTACAAACCATCTTTTAAAGCTAAAAAGATAGAAAAAAGCGAAATAAAAACAATTATAAAGAAAGTTACCCCATTTTTTAAAAGCATTGCAATTTTTATGAGCTTAAACTATACTTCAAGATTTGGAGTTAGCCTCTTTTTCCCACTTTTTCTAACTCACAATGGATTTTCAGTAGAAAAAGCAAGCATCGCCTTTGGGATAATGCAAGGAGCTGGAATCTTAGGAGCTTTATTTTCTGGGAAAATTTCCGATAAAATAGGAACTGATAAAATGCTTACAATCTCTTCAATTGGAAGTGGAATTATGCTAATTTTATTTTTGTTTTTTTACAAACAAGCGCTTTGGATAATTATCTTACCACTTGGATTTTTTCTATTTGCTCAATCTCCAATACTTCTTGCAATCGTAAACAAATTAAAAAGCCAAACTCCTACATTTATCAATAGCATCTATATGGCTTTAAATTTTATCATAAGCTCAATTATTGTTTACTTTATAGGCTTCATTAGTGAAAAAATTGGACTTTTTAACACTTTTTTAATTACAGCTATTTTAACTCTACTCTCAATCTTTACAATACCCTATCTCAAAAAAGCACCTCAACTCCTCTAATTCTCCCTCCTAAATCTTTAAAAAATTCAAAACTCTCAACTTTATTTTTTAAAAATCTGCTTAAAGCCTCTTTTTGCTTATATCCAATTTCAATTATAGCCGCTATGTAACCAGCCTCTTTTGCTTCTTTTATAAGTCTTTTGATAATATCAAGCCCATCTTCTCCCCCAAAAAACGCAATATCTGGTTCATACTTATTTGGCTTAACCCAAGAATTTTCTACATAAGGAGGATTTGAGATTAAAATCTCTCCTTTTATTAGATTATTATCTACTTCAAACCCAAAATCTATAACTTCTTTTGGATTTTGAGGTTTTAATAAATTACTTTTTATAACTTTTACTTTTTCTTCCACATCCCTTAACATAATATTTTTTCGTGCTACCTCTAATGCTTCCTCACTTATATCTGTTGCCAAAATCTTTGTATCTGTATGTTTTGCTATCTCTATCGCAATAACCCCACTCCCAGTACAGCAATCAACAACCCTCTTAGCCCCTAACCTCCTAACAAGCTCTATCCCTCTCTCTACCACAACCTCGGTATCATCTCTTGGGATAAGTACTCCTTCTTTTATATAAAACTTATCTTTATAAAAATAGACTTCTTCAAAAAGATATTCAACTGGATACCCACTCTTTACTTTTTCTAAAATTTCAATCGCTTCTTTTGGAACTTGAAGTTCATCATTTAAAAAAAGCCAAGCTCTATCTTTATTTAAGACTTTTTCTAAAATATAACTACCATTTATCTCTTTTAAAAATTCTTTTATTTTCATATATTCAAAATCTCCTGTTCAACTACTCCTAAATATTTTTTTATTAATTTATAAACAGGATTTACTTTTTTTACTTTATTTTCAATAAATTTTTGATTTAAATAAAGTTCTTTATTGGAATAATTTTCAAAAAGATACTCTAAATTAGTAGGTATAAAAAAATCTTTTGATTTAGCTTTAAGAGTATCAAAAATCATCATCCCATAAAAATCAAAATCTCCAAAAAATAAAATATCCTTATTTTCTAAAAACTTAGCAGTTTTTTTATTACAAAATCCACCAAGATATACAAAATCTTCTTCATCAAATAAATCAAAATTAATTCTCAAAAAACTTTCATAATTCTCTACAACTACTACTCTTCCATTAACCCTAGGTTCAAATTCATCATAAAAAATTTGAGGAAGTCTACCTCTTTTCCTATGCACTATTGTTATATCACTAGTATGGATATTTTTTAATTTTGAATTTTTAAAGACTTCAATAAGTTCTTTTTTACTTTTAACTTCTTCAAATTCTTCAAAATAACATCCAAGATAATATTTTACAAACTTTTTAAAAACAACTTCATCCTTAATTCTTGGCTTACTACCCTCAAAAAGCAAAAAATATCTACTCTCCCCCTCTTTATCGCTAAACTCTTTAACAAGTGCTAAAATATCTTTTTTATCTTTTTTAGTTTTAATTCTGCCCTCTTTTATATCTTTAATTATCCTATAAACTCTATCTCTTCTCAAATTTTAACCCCCTCTTTACCTATCAATCTCACAACCTCAAACTCTCCACCTACATTTCTAAATTTATAAATATCAATATCCTCAACATCAACAAGTGGCAAGTCAGGGGTTACATAAATTACGCCAAGTCCTTTTTCATTTACAAAATCTTTCAAAAGTTTTTGATTCTTAGTTGATAATACACTCACCTCATCCAAAATCAAAAACAAAGGAGCCCTCTCTTTTAAGAAAAGTTCAAGAAGACTTACCGCAATTGCAATTTTTAGCAAAATTGACCCACCAGTTGAGCTTTCGTTTTTTATAAGTTTAAGGGAATTTTCTTTTTCGTTTTCAATAAATTTTACATTAATATCCACAACATCAACTAAGCTAAATTTTTCTTCTTTTAATTCTCTTTTAATCCTATCAAACAACTCTTCAATCTTTTTAATTCTTCTCTCGCTCTCAACTTTATCAAAAAACAAACTCTCATTATCCAATAATCCCATAAGAATAGTAACTTCCTCTTTTATCTCATCAAAAAGCTTTAATATATCTTTTTTGCTCTCTTCAATTTCAATTCTTATATCTCTTATAATCCCAAAATCTACTTTGCTTAAATTCTTATTTATTCTTCTTATTTGATGTAAAAACTCCTCTTTTGCCCTCTCAAATCTATCAAATTTTTTCTCCAAAATCCCACTAACTAAGTTTTTAATCCCCTTTGCCATTGCTCTATTTAACACTTCAAATTTCCTACTCTTAAAAAGATAAAGCTCATCTATCTTATCAAGCTCGTTCTTATCAAGGCTGGCTAAAAGCTCAATATTAAAATTAACATCAAGTCCATTAATACTAAATCTATTAAGTGCAGTTTTTATATTGCTTGCAACATCTTTTAAACTAACTCTTTTTTCCTTAAATTCCGCTTCTTTTCTTTTCAAATCCTCAATAAGCACTACCAAAAATTCATTACTCTCTCTTTTTTCGCTTGGCAAACTCAATTTCTTAACCTCTCTTAATCCCTCTTTTATCCTATCAAGCTCTTTTTCTCTTTCTAAAATCTCCCTTTCAAATCTTCTATACTTCTCTTCAATTTTTTTCATAAGATTATTATAAAACTCTTCAAACTTTCTTTTTTTCTCTTTATATTCTCTAAGAGAAGTTTTTAACTTATCTAAATTTTCTAAAAGCTCTTCTTTTTCTTCATACTCCCTCAAAAACAACTCACTTCTTTGAATCCTTTTTAGCCTCTCTTCTATCTTAGAAATCTCTTTTTGAAGTTCTTTTATTCTCTCATCTTTTGAGATTGCTTCTTTTTTAGAGATTAATTCATCTATCTTTTGTTTAATTTTTATCTCTTTCTTTGCATACTCTTTTTTTAATCTCTCTTTTAACTCTTTTAATCTTTTTTCTTTACTATTTTCAAGAGATTTTATTTCACTTTTAAGTTCTCTTTTTAAATTATCAATCTCTCTTCTTAAACTTTTAATCTCATTTAATATTTCTTTAATCTTATCCTCTTGTTTTTTAATGTTAACATTAACTAATCTAATCTCACTCTTTTCTATTTCATCAAATTTTGCAAGATTCTCTTTTAACTCTTTATTTAATCTCTCAATCTCTTCTTTTAAAAACTCTTTTTCTCTCTCAATTCTTTTAATCTCTTCTTGATTAACTTCAATCAAAGACAAAATCTCTATCTCTTTTTTCTTATACTCCTTCTCCAAAATCAAAATCTTACTCTCTAACTCTTCTTGCAAACTCTCATTTAAAATCCTAAGCCTCTCTATCTCCTCTTGTGCCTCCTTCATTGTAGGAATTGATTTTAAACTACTCTTATTAAGCTCTATCCCAAAAATAACCTCACTAACAATCCTTGGTTTTAATTCATCTATACTTTTTCTTAAAAGCTCCTCATCAATAACAGGATATAACTCCTCTTCCCAATTTTCTACATTTTGATTTAAAAACTCTTTAAAAGAGTTTTTTGGAGTATGCAAAATAGCTTCATAATCCTTAATTTTCTCTTGATTTTTAACTATTTTTTCTTCATAATGTTCTTTTACTTTTTCAATATCCTCTTTTAACTTAGTTTTTAATTTATTTAGCTTCTTTTTTAAGTTATAAATCTCATCAACCAAACTCTCTTTTTTAAAATCAATCTCTTTAATCTCTCTTTTTAGACTCTTTATCTTCTCTTTAATCTCTTCTTTTAAAGCCTCTCTTTTTAACTCATATTTCTCTTTAATTTTTTTTAACTCTTTTAAATAACTCTCTTTTTTCTCTTCTAAGCTTTTTATAAGTTCTTTTAATTTATCTATCTCTTCTAAAATCTGATACTCTTTTTGCAAATACTCCTCTTTTATCCTATCACTCTCCTCTTCAAACTCTTCTGCCACTTCTCTTTTTAACACAATCTCTTTTTCCCTAAGTTCTTCTCTTAAAACTCTAAGCTCTCTTTTTAAAGCATCAATCTCATCTTCTATAACTTCAACTTCACTCTTTATTCCACTTATAAGCTCATTTAAAGTCGTTTTTAAAAAGATAAGTTTTTTACTAAGCTCATCTTTTTCTAATAAGTCCCTCTTTGCTTTTTGCAAAGCTTTTAAATTAAATTTTTCTCTTAATTCCTCTATCTCTTCAATCTTTGATTCTAACTCAAAAATTAAAGAATTAATCTTTCTATCAATGCACTCAAACTTCTCTTTAAAATACTTAAACTGCCCTGCTACTTTTCTTTTCTTCTCTTCAAGATTTTTTAATTTATCTATTACTTCTAAAAGTAATCTCTCTTCAACTTCTTTTTTATATGCAATCTTTCCAAGAAGCTCTTTAATCTCTTGTTGTAACTTCAAGAGAGATTCTTTATATAAAAAAAGTTTTTCAATATTTGCCTCTTGCTCTTTAAATTTTTTATAAAAAAGAAAATAGTGCCTATAATTATTAAGCTCTCTTAAAAACTCCTCATACTCAATTTCTCCAAGTTCTACTCTATCAAGAGTTGTAAAGATTGTTTCTTTTATACTTTTTGTATCAAAAACCGCTTTATTTACATTAAAAATCTTATTGTAAAGATTTATAAAAGTTTGATAATTTTTAATCGTAGTTAGCTTAAAATCTAAATACCTACTATTTAATCCATAAATTGTCTTTTTATACTCTTCATTAGTTTTTGGTATATAATAAAAAGTCTCCTTTGCATAAGAGATAACATCTTTTAGTTCTAAATTATCTTTTATCTTATTTAAGTCAAACTTCTGTTTGCTAAAAATCTTCTTTATTTCTCCATATCTTTTATACATTAATACAAAATAATCTCCAAAATCATAAACAATAAAAGAGTTATCATAAGGAAAATAAAAATCCTTAAATCCTTTTTTATTTACATCTATTCCAAGAGACTTTACATCAGAGTTATAATAATAATGAATCGCTCTAATAGCAGTAGTTTTACCACTTCCATTATCACCTACAAAAAAAACATTTCCTTTACTCAAATCAATCTCAGCATATGGAAAATTCGCCGCATTAAAAAAATATACTCTCTTCATTCTCCATCTCCTATTCCATCAACAATGTCCAAATAATAATCAATACTATTTAAAACCAAATACTCATCCTGCTTTGAAACCTTCTCTAAGATATAATTCTTTTCAAGCAGATTAAAAAGCTTATCTGTAATCTCTATTAAATCATCACTATCAAACAATACTTTTACAATTGCTTCATCTTTTTTACTCTCAAATCTTTTAATAAAATCGCTCTTTTTAATCCTATGTCCTTTATCAAGATGCAAAAAAACTCTCTTTAAAAGAGCAATAGCTAAAATTATATTCTTATGAGCATTTAAAACTTTCTCCTCTTCACTTGCTTTTAACTCTTTGCTAAGATAAAAATACCCTCTCTCACCTACTAAATAAAATCCTAGTCTATTTAAAAGAAAATTAAAACTATTAAAATTATCTTCATCCAAAAGCCATCTTGATTCTTTAATAAATTTAGAAGAATTTGTAGAGATAATAACTCCTTTACTTAAAATATCAAAAATCACACTCTCCATCTTACAACCCTTACATTAAATTCATTAAACTCATCCGTATAAATAAGCTCTTTATCATATTCATTTAAAATATAAACAAATATCCTAATACTCTCATTTAAAAGCTCCCTATCAATCTTACCAACATATTCAACAATCGCTTTAAAAATATCTTCACTCCCTCTTACTCTTGCTAAAAGCTTTTTTAAATTAATAAGCTCTATTACTTCTTTTAAATCTTTTTTAATAGAGACTTTTTTAATATTTTTTTCTTTTTTTATGCTACCTATAACCTCTCTTGCTTTTTGATAATTTAAGTAAGTAGTATCTACAAGCGGAGTAATCTTGCCTTTATAAACAAATCTTTTAGAAGCCAAAAATTCATCAATCCTACCATCCTCTTTTAAAATCATTAAAGCTATTTTATTTAGTTTTTGATTAAATTTTCTTTTTTTCTCGCTTTGAGAGATAAACTCTTTTAATCTTTTTAAATACAAATCAATATTTTGATTTAATTTAATAATATCAACCAACCCATCTCCAACAAACTCTCTAAACTCCTCAAATCCTTCAAATTCCTCAAAAACTTTGCTTATCTGAGAATTTTTTTGCATTATCTCTTCAATTGAAGCTAAAATCCTCTTAGCCTCTTTAATTAAAATATCAAGCTCACTAACATCATCACTCTCTAAACTTTCAATTAAGCTAAGAAGTTTTTTATCTCTATTCTTCATTCCTTGATAAATTCTATTTAAAAGAGAAAAAATTGCATCTTTTAAATAAAAATTCTTACTTAATTTATAATCTTCTTTTAAATCTAAAAGCTTTTTTAGCTCTTTATCAAAATCCTCAGCTACATAACTAAAATCAGCCCTTGCAAGAAGAGTATCAACAAAATTTAGATAAACATCATTTAAATAATAATATCCTCCAACCTTACTAAAAAGTCCAACTTCAACAAGCTCACTTGGAACAAACAAAAGTCTCTTTTGCTTATAGGCTTCATCTAAAAACTTTTTATGTCTACACAAAAGAGACAAAAGCTCAATATGTTTCATAACTCCCTCACATCCACAAAGCTTCCACTCTCAAATTCATCAAGTCTATCAATTGCTTTTATTATTCTCTTAATTCCTCTTTCTAAATCAATCATTCCAGCTTCTACCCTATTAACGCTTGGAAACTTACTTTTATTTACACTTATAACTTTTTTTACCATATCCGTCTCAATAACCCCAGGAGCAAGCGCATATATTTTTTTATCCATCTCTTTTGCATAAATTTTAACCATCATATTTAAAGCGCACTTACTAAGAGAATAACCTCCCCAACCTTTATTTCCATTTACCCCAGCTCCGCTACTAATAGCTACAATCTTTTTAGCATCCAATTCATCTATTAAAATTTTATTCGCCCAAACATTTACATCAAAAACATCTTCAAGCTCTCTTATACTCCAATCTTTTAACTCTTTAATCTCCCCTAAAACCCCAGCATTTAAAATCGCTAAATCAATATTTTTTATTTTACTTGCAATCTTTCCTAACTTTTCAAAAGTCCTCATATCAACTTCATAAAATTCAATTTCTCTAAAAGGATTAACTCTTCCAAGCCCAATAACCTCATACCCTCTTTGAAGATAATACTTAGCTAAACCATAACCTATACCTCTACTAATCCCTGTTATTAACACTCTCATCTTCAAGCCTTTTTATTCTCTCCAAAATTGGCGGATGGGTATAATATAAAATTGAATAAAGCTTACTAACTCTTGGAAAATGTTTATTCTCGCTTACAAGCTTAACAAGTGCTTCTCTTAAAGCATTTTTACTAACAAGTAAACTTCCAAACTCATCAGCTCTAAACTCATTTACCCTACTTACTAAGTTAATAAGAGGTTGAAGTAAGAAAAATAAAATATCACTCACAAAAATCCCAATCATTATAATACCAGCTCCATTTTTGCTCAATCCAATATCTTCAAAAAAACTATCTGGAATATGACCTAATACAAAAAAAAGAATAAAAAGCATAACTCCAATAACGGCTATATTTTTAAAAATATCCTTATGTTTAAAATGCCCAAGCTCATGCCCAAGGACTGCTAAAAGCTCATCTTTGTCTAACTTTTTAATCAAAGTATCATACAAAACAACTCTCTTACTTTTCCCAATTCCTGCAAAATAAGCATTAAGTCTAGTATCTCTCTTACTTGCATCTACTACAAATATCTTATCCGTTTTAAATCCAGCTTTTTTTAAAAGAGTTTTTATCTCCGTTTTTAACTCCTCATCTTTTAAAGGCTCAAACTTATTAAAAAGTCTTGCAAAAAAAGGAAAAAGCAAATTAACCAAAATAACAACCAAAAACGAAAATAAAAAACCAATAAGCCACCAATTTTTAAAATTATCAATAAAATAGATAAGCCCTACAAAAATTAATGTCCCAAAAATCAAAAACAAAATCGCCTTTTTAATTTCATCTTTGAAAAATAGTTTCCAATCACTTGTGCTAAATCCAAATTTCTCATCAATTTTTTTACTATAAATTTTTAACGGCAAAGTAAAAAGATAATTAACTCCAAAAAAGACAACAACTTCTGCTACCTCCTTAAACAATCCATCTCCAAAATTTATAATCTTAAATCCAATCTCAAACCAAAAAACAACAATTATCAAAGAGACGATATCGGATAAAATTTTTAAAAAGTGAGAATAAATAGCATAAAGCCCAGCTACCTTATACTCCTCTTCTTGCATCAAAACCGCTTCTTTTAACAAAGCATCTTTTATAAAAATAATCTCTCTTATCTCAATTAATATCTTTACAAAAACATATAGCGCATAAATAGCTATAAACAAAAGTGCCATTAATCACCCTTTGAAGCAATCACTAAACTTCCATACGCCTCTATTGCGCCACTACTTGGCAAAGCTTTTGGAATAAAAGTAGGATAATTTTTCTTAATATAAGAGTATATTTTTGCAAAAAACTCCCCCTCAAACATATCCCCAACAATAATCGCACCATCAAGGTTATTATCTTTATTGGCTTCTTCATATATATTACTCAAAAATTCAGCAAAACTCTCAACAACCCCATAACTTAGCAAATACTCATCAACCCCAGCTAAATTAAAACTCATAGCAGTTCTTATTGTCCAAAGAGGATTTAAGTTATTCCCATCAAATTTATAATCAATCCTTGGACCTTTTTTGGTCATCGCTTCATTCGCTCTTTTTAAAAGTTCTCTAACCCCACTCTCTACATCATCCCCAAGCCCAAGTAAAATTCCAACAAGCCCCCAAAGATAATAAATCCCTTTGCTTTTACTTGAAATATCACAACTTATAGCGTGATTAAATAATGAAGCTCTTTTATTTACAAAATTCTCAACCAATTTTTTCCCACTCTCATTCATTCTGGCAATAAGCGCAAAAATCTCTTCAAAATCATCAAACCCAAATTTAAAATCTAAATACTCCACAAGCCCAAATTTTTTTGAATAAAGAAAAATTTTATTATCATCCTTATAAAAAGAAAAGCCTAAAACATTCTTATCTTCAAGCTCCCACTGACTCAAAACTCCATAAAACCCAGCATAAACTTCTTTTGCCTCAATCGTATTTTTTAAATCGTCTCTTTTTATAATTGTTTTATCATCTTTACTAAATGCAACATACTTTTTATGCTTACCAATTATCCCCTCTTTAACAAACTTCTCAAACTTTGGCAAAAGCCCTCTATCTCCATCATACACTAATACATCACTCTCACTAACAACTGCTTTAAGCGGTTTTTGAATTTTAACATCAAACACTAAATCAACTGGCTTATCAATCCTTTTTAATGCTAAAAGCTCCAAATCACTACTATCAAACAAAAGCTCCAATACCATACAATCTGGCAACTTCACCCAAAACGCATTATAAGGACCAAACTTTTTTTTAAACTCTAAATTTGTCTTCATTTTCATCATAGGTTTTTCAATACTTGCTAAGGCTTTTGCATCGTTTTTAAAAGAGAAAAAATATTTTCCAATTGCTGCTAAATCCCTTGCAACTACAACATCGGCATCTTTAAAATCAACTCCCACTTCAAATGCCCCATTCATTGTTTGAATTTTGATTTTATCTTTAATTTTTGATGCAAGATTTTCAAAAAGCTCTTTTGAAGTTTTCTTACCTTCTGCTTTATATCCACAAACTTCACAATGATGAAAAATATCATAATAGTAAGGACTATCTGGATTTTTTACCTCTTCTAAACACTTTGGGCAAGGTGGAAGAGAAATGGAAGGAAAATCTCTTTTTAAATCATCTCTAAACTCATCTACAACCTCAGCTTCAACACTCTCTAAAAATATTGAAATTGGAAGTTGAGTTGAGAGTCTTTTGGAAAACTCTTCAAAATTATTTTTTACATAAACATAAATTTTATCCAAATCCCTACTAAGCCCAATTTCAGCTCCAACCTCTTTTGCTACTCTAAGAGAAATTTTCTCTATAATACCCTGAGTTGATGAAGTTTTAAAAATAAATTTTAATATCATAGCTCATATCCTCTTAAAGATTCTTTTGGTACCCCTCTTTTATAAGAAATTTTTGCAACCTCTTGCAAAGAGACATTAGGATTTTTAACTCTAACCTCAACTCCAAGTTTTTTAAGCTCATCAATTAAAATTTTTTCCATCAATTTTGCAGCTTTAAGTACAGGCTCGGTAATATTAAAAGTAGTATCTTCTCCAATCACATAAGGCACAACTCCAATAATTTTTGTCTCTGGCAAATCACCCATCATATGAATCATTTCAAGAGTTTGAAGCATTTCCACTTCATGAGCGCTTCCCTGCCAGCTCACACACTCTGGCACATCTAAAAAATCAAAAAAATAAACATCTCCTATTTTTCCATCATCCACATCAACCGTATCAAAAATAAACACTTTATCATATTCAACTATTATAGGAATAAGTCTTTGAGCCAAAGTCCCTCCATCTATCAAATCCACTTGATGAGGACCTCTAAATTCATACTTCTCATCCAAATAATTTACTAAATGCACCCCAATTCCCTCATCTCCAAATAAAATATTACCAATTCCAAGCACCAAAATTTTCATTAAATTCCTTTCAAAAAATAAATTAACAATTTATCTTTTGAAAGAAAAAGAGGAACTACTCCTCTTTTTCCCATTTCATACCACTAAAAATAGCATCCATTCCACCATTTTTTCCAAATACAGCATTGTATACTGCCATATAAATATGGATAAATACTACAATAATAATCGCCCACATAAAGATATGATGCCAAAGTCTAACATAAGCAAGCCCACCAAAAAAACTCTCAACCGCTTTTGCAAAAGGATAAAGCATTCCACCAAGTCCAGCGTGATAAACCTCAGCATAAAGTGCAAGCCCTGTAATTATAATTCCATAAAAGAATACATAAAGCATTGTATATGCCCAAAATTGAAGTGGATTATAAATTCCGCGAGTGTGAGGATGTTTTGCAATAAGCATATAATACATAATTTGCTGGATTGCAAGTTTTATATTAAAAGCATCTTTAATTGACTCTCTTTCATATTTTGCTTCTTTAAAAAAGAAAAAGTAAATAGTCTTATACAAAACAGCCCCAATCATTGCAAAACCAAAAATAATATGCCACTCTCTAATTTCTGCATGCAAAAAGCGAGTTGGAGTTGGAGATGGGTTTGCAAATGTAATAAATGGGTTTGCCAAATAAAATCCAGTAGCAACCAATGCAAAAATAGAGATAGCCCTAATCCAGTGTTGCCATCTATACCCAGCGGAAAATTCAATTCCGCCAAGGTATTCTCCCATTATTTTTAAAAATTTCATACTCCCTCCTTAACATCCACCATAAAGTGGGTCTACTTTAAATTCACCAAGTTTTTTACCTTTAACATCCATTACATGCACTGCACACGCAATACAAGGGTCGTATGAGTGAATATTTCTGATAACTTCAAGAGGTTTTGCTGGGTCTTGGAGTTTCATTCCAATCAAGTTAACCTCATAAGCACCTTTTTTACCATTCATATCAGCTGGTCCTGCATTCCAAGTAGATGGCACAACTGCTTGCCAATTTTCAATTTTTCCATTTTTAATTCTGCACCAATGGCTTAACATTCCTCTTGGCACATCACCTATAAATCTACCTTTATACTCTTTATTCTCATCAATTACATAAGGAGCAACTGTTGTTTGGTCAACTTTTAAGTTTTCTACTAAGTTGTTAAATGCTTCAATTCCATAATCTGCGATTACTTTTGTTTGAAGCATTCTTGCAGCGGTTCTTCCAAGAGTTGTAAAGAGTGCTTCTGCTGGCAATCCTGTTTGATTTAAAAATTCATCCACTACTTTTTTAACTTTTTCATTTCCTTTTGCATAGTTAACCACCATACAAGCAAGTGGTCCAACTTCCATTGGCTCTTTATTGTATCTTGGAGATTTAATCCAAGAGTATTTTCCTTTTGGATTTGCTACTTTTGCTGGAACTACTTTTCCTTCACCATTAATACTCTCACCCTCAACATATCCCGTATAATCTGGAATAGTTTCACCATTATAAGGATGTCTAAATCCAGTATCTTTATACCAAGAGTGAGTAACATCCTCTTCAATCTTACTCTCATCAATCTCATAAAATTTACCTAAGTCAAAATCTTTAATATATCCGCAAGCATCAAAAAGCCAACTATTTTGAGATGTTTGCATAGTTTTGTATGTAATATAGTTACCAAGATTATTTTTTTGGACTACACTTGGTTCATTTCTATATGCTTCTGCTGCCATTACAATATCAGCATAGTAAGCTCTGTTTGTATAATCAGCTAGTTGTTTGAATTTAGTCATATATTCAGCAAGTCTTGCCGGGTCTTGAAGGTCCATAACACAAGTAACCCCACCAACTGTTAAACTTTGTGGATGTGGGTTCTTACCACCGAAAATTGCCATCATTTGAGCTGCAATTCTTTGCATTTCAAGTGTTTTTAGATAATGGCTAAGTGCAATTAAGTTCTGTTCTGGTGTAAATTTCATTGTAGGATGTCCAAAATATGCGTTTTTAAATGGTCCTAAATCACCTTTTTCAGCAAATTTAGCTACTCTTTTTTGAACTTCTCTAAGCTCATCTTCACCAGTTGCAATTGGATTATACCCTTTTGGTACATATTTAAACGCTTCTTCACTTGCTTTTTTAGGGTCAGCTTTAAGGGCGCTAATGATATCAACCCAATCAAGTGCGTGAAGTTGATAAAAATGCACGATATGGTCATGGAAAAACAATGCAAAATCGAGCAATGTTCTTGTTAATTTCGCATTTAAAGGTGGTTCAATTCCAAGTGCATTCTCAACTGCACTAATACCAGCTTTATAGTGAGAGTATGTACAAACTCCACAAATTCTCTGAGTCATAAATCCTGCATCTCTTGGGTCTCTTCCTTTAAGAATTACTTCAATTCCTCTCCACAAAGTTGCCGAAGAGTATGCATCTTTAATTACATTATTCTCATCAATTACAACCTCAACCCTTAAATGACCTTCAATTCTGGTTATTGGGTCAATTACTACTCTTTTTGCCATTTCAAATCTCCTTTTTTGATTTTTGCAAATTCTATTATAATCTTTAATGATACTTATGGTGCTCATCAAAATGAGCAAAAACAAAAGTTGCCAAAAGTGCTATTAAAGTTTTTCTCACTTTTACTCTTTTGGAGGTTTAATAGCACTAATTGCTGCATGTGCCACTATTGCAACACCTGCAAGAGTTAAAATTGTAACTCCAACTTTATCAGCAGTTGCATCAGCATTTACACTCATAAACTTATGATCAGCAAGTGGTTCTTCATATGGTGCCATTGCATCCCAAAAGTCTGGCTCACTACATCCAATACATCCATGCCCTGCTTGTACTGGCCAAGAAGTGTGTTGGTTAAATCTCTCGCGCGAGCAGTTGTTAAAAGTATATGGTCCTTTACATCCAACTTTGTATAAACAAAATCCATTCATAGCACCAGCATCACCAAACTCTTCTACAAACTCACCCGCATCAAAATGTCCTCTTCTCTCACATAAATCGTGAATTCTAAGCCCATAAGCCCATTTTGGTCTATTTAAATTATCAACTGGCGGAAGTGCTCCATATAAAATCCTATAAACAATAGTTCCAACAATATTTTTTGCACTTGGAGGACATCCTGGTACATTAATAACTGGTTTGTTTAATACTTTGCTAATTCCAACAGTTCCTGTTGGGTTTGGATAAGCTGCTTGAATTCCACCAAAACTACTACAAGTTCCAACCGCAATAACAGCTGCTGCTTTTGCTGCTGTTCTTTTTAATTTTTCAAGTCCAGTTTCAGCTTCTGGTCCAATTGTTAAATACTCTCCACCATCTTTTGTAGGGACCCCACCTTCAACACATAAAATAAATCTACCTGCAAATTTTTTAAGCGCCTCTTCATAATTCTCCTCAGCTTGCCATCCAGCCGCTGCCATAAGAGTATCATGATATTGAAGATTGATATAGTTAAAGATTAAATCATCAATACTTGGTGCATCAGTTCTGATTAAACTTTCACTACATCCAGTACATTCTGCTAAATGCAGCCAAACAACTGGTAATCTATCACTCACCTCAGCCGCTTCTGCTACAACTGGTGCAAATGATGCTGGAAGTCCAAGAGTAACCGCCAAAGCTCCTGCCCATTTTAGAAAATCTCTTCTGCTAATTCCATTTTCTTCTAAAACTTCTTTAATTGATTTATTACTAACTCCTGGGAGCTTTCTTAGCTCTTCAATTCTTTTTCTCATTTTTTCCATTAAAGCATCTTTCATCGCCGCCTCCTAATTTTTTTACTCATTGTATTATAGTATAAATAAATATTCATTTTCAATGGCTTTAATAAAAAATCAACATTTTTGGCACTTTAAAGACATTTTTTTATTGTTTTGTCAAAAAAAATTTTTTATCATAACAAGGTATTAGCAAAAGAAGTAAAAAAGATTAAAAAAGGGCTAAAAGCATTTTTAAAGCTATTAAATAAAGCGTAATTCCGATAATCTTTTTAATATGGTTTTGATTTAATTTATAATACATTATATGATTTCCTATAATACCTCCTAAAATTGACGCCACAGTTGCTACTCCTAGCAAAATCCAATCCATTTTTACTATTTGAAGATAAGTCAAAAATGCGGCAAAAGTAGAAAAAGGAATAATAAAACTTATAGTAATAGCCAACTTTTTAGCATCAAACCCTAGAAGTATCAAAAACGGTATTAAAATACTACCTCCCCCTATTCCTAAAAGACCGCTGATTATTCCAACAATTGCTCCTAAAACTACCAATACCCAAGGTTTATTGTAATGAAATTTTGACTCTTTTTTACCAAATAACAGCATACTTCCTGAAAAAATCAAAAAAATAAAAAAAAGCCCTTTTACATAAACTTCGGGAATAAACTTTGACATATAAGCTCCAAGAGGAGCAAAAAGAGATAAAGAAAAAGCAAGAGGCAGGGCAAATTTTATATCAAGAATTTTTCTTTTTATATTCATAATAGTTGCGGTAAGTGTAGTAGAAGTATTTACAAAAAGACCTATTGCTTTTGAGAGATTAAAATTTACTCCTAAAAAGTGTAATATCGGTACAAGCGCTACCGCACTTCCAACCCCACCCATAGCAAAAAAAGTTGAAAGAAAAAGCGTTATAAAAAATACCTCAACATAAAACATCTTAAACCTTAATATCTTTTGCTTTCCCTCCACTTAAACGTTCAATTAATCCTGTCAATCCATCGGTTAAATATCTCGCATCAAACCCTTGACTTCTTAAATACATAGCAGCGGCATTTGAGCGGTCTTTATGAGGACAAGCTGTTACAATAATTTTATCTTTTGGGAGTTTATCTAAGTTTTCAGGCAGATTTTTAGCTGGAATTTTTAGTCCAAAACCAAATCCCCAAACTTTATTTTCAAACTCTTCTCTTACATCTACAAATTCACATTTACCTTCATTATAAAGTTTTATAAACTCATCCGCACTTACTCTTAAATTCTTCATATTTGAAGGTGTAATTTCTTTAATGAACATAATTTCTCTCCTTTTTGATGTAATTATAACAACTTTTAATGTGTATTACAAACAGCACATACATCAAAACATTTAAAAATAAAATCACTCCACTTTATATCTTCTTTTATTAAAGCAGCTTGTGCAGGAGATGGTTTTTCTTTTGTAGAGTTTGATAGATTAAACTGTGTTGGGACAATAATATTATACTCTTTTATTTTTTCATCAGATATCTCTATTGAATGAATTAAACTTCCCCTTGGAGCTTCAATTGCGATTTTCCCTTCTGAATTTCTTGGAGTGTAATCAATAAAAGAAGGTTCGCACATATCAATCTTATCTATTTCATTTAAAATTTTTTCCAAAATAAGATGCATTTCATAAAGTCTTGCAAAAATCCTTGTATATACACTATCTTGATAGTTCTCATAAACGCTTTTTATTAAAGGATGATGCAAATTCCTAGCAAGAGGTCCCACTTCAAAAAATTCATCTTTATATAAAGCGTTTTTACTTAAAGATTTTGTTTTTTCCTCTTTTACAAATGTCAAATCACCTGTTGGTTTAAAATAAAGATTATCTCCTAACACTAAAAATCTGTTTAAACCTTTTCCTATATTTTTATCCATTTTTTCAAACAACCTTTTTAAATCGTTTGAATCTCCGTTTTTATCTATTATTTTGTCTATTTTTTCTTGCAGTTTTTTTAAATCCTCTTTTACCCTTAAAATATCTAAATTCGTCAAATCACAGGTAACACCCCCAGGGATTATATAAGAGTTGTGAGGAAACTGTCCGGCAATTACAGCAATAATTTTTGCAATAAAAGAGGTTATACTTAGAGATTTTAATATTAAAGATTTATCCTGAATAAGAGTAGGATACAAAGTTACATAAAACCATTTTATATGATTTTGAATAATTTCAAGACCTGTTGTAATTTCTCTTAAAATTTCAGCCTTTTTACTGACTTTAATACCAAAAGCATTTTCAATAACCTTTGCAGTTGCGAGCAGATGAGAGTGTCCACAGATACCACATACCCTTGGATTTATAACAAGTGCATCCATATAGTGTCTGTTTTGAAGATACTTTTCAATTCCCCTATATTGCCAAAACTCAATTTCTGCAAACTCAATTACTTTATCTCCATAAATTTTTAAAGTCGCCTCACCCTCAATTTTATTAATTATCTTTTTGTTTATCTTCATTTTCACACTTTATAAGTCTTTTCGTAAGCCTTTCATTTGTAAGACTTTTAGCAATCCCGCTTAATGTAAGATACGCCCTTTTACTAACCCCAAGAGGAATGTTTGCTGGAATTCCCATAAAAGTTTCTGTTTGAAAAAGATTCTCTTTTGGAAAAAGAGGCTCGGTGCATCCAAAACAAGGCGTTCCGGCACGCGGTTTTGAATTTACTTCATTCCAAAGAATTTTATTGCAACTACTATGAGTAAAAGGTCCTTGACATCCAAAATAGTAAAAAAGACATCCCTCTTTTTCCCCAAACCTCTTAGCATCTACTTTCCATTCAAAATATTCATTCCTAGTGCATCCCATATGAGAAGTATATGAAAAAATTTCAACGGGTCTATTTAATTCATCAAGAACTATTTTTTTGTTTTCTTTTAGCATATTTAAAACATAAAAAAGCCATTCAGGATGCGCAGGACAGCCGGGAATATTTATAACTTTATCTTTGCATTTAAAAAATTTACCTTTTGAAGTTTTATTAAAAACAAGCCCCTCTCCAAAAATTCCCCCATAAACAGCGCATGTTCCAAGCGCGATAACCGTTTTTGCCTTAAAAAAAAGTTTACTTATAAGCTCATTCAAATCAAATCCGAGTCTTAAAAAATTAGATTTTATCGCACCTTCAACAATCAAAATATCACTGCTTTGGATTTTAAAATCCCCGCTTGGAAGTAAAGGGTGATAGAGAAGCTCAAAATCATCAAGAAAACTTAAATCTATATTAAAAAAAGAGTGAGAACAACCGTTACAGCTAACGGCATCTATCCATAAAAGTTTAGGCTTTGAGCGCATTATAGATATTTTCGCTTACAGGTTCAATATATTCATCAAGAGACTTGCCTAAAATATTTTCCCTATTTAAAAAAGCAAGCCCTCCGATATACCCCATAAAAAGACCAAAAGCCGCAAAAAAATCCTGATTTTTTAGCTCCTTTTTTCTAACTCCCTCTTCAAAAAAAATCATAATCTCCGTTACAAAAGGGCTAACACAAAGCATTCCCTCACATCCATTTGAAAAAATCTCTTTGTTTGATAAATATACTCTCATAAAATAATCCACAAGCTCAGGCTCTTCTTTTGCTTTTTTAAAATAAAGCTCAACTATTTTTTTAATCTTCTCTTTTGTAGATATATCCATTTCATTAATTTTTTTAATCTCATCTCCAAAAATTCTCGCAGTATATAACAAAAGCTCTTTTGCCAAAGACTCTTTGCTTGGAAAATAGTTATACATATTCCCAACACTCATTCCCATCTCTTTTGCAATATCAGCAATTGTTGTATTAAAAAATCCTTTTTTTGCAAAAAGTTTTAGGGCTGTGTGCATAATCTCTAACTTCTTCTTCTCTCTCACCTCTTACCTTTTTTTAGCCATTATTATAATATAATTTCAAAAAAAAGGTTATAAATGCATGAGTATTCAATAGTGGACTCCCTCCTTCAACTTGCAGAAGAACACGCAATAAAAAACAATGCAAAAAAAGTAACAAAAGTAGAAGTAAAAATCGGAGTTTTAAGCGGAGTGGAACCTGAACTTTTAAAAACTGCTTTTGAGACATTTAAAGAAGGAACTCTCTGTGAAGATGCTGAGTTTATTATGAATATCCAGCCAGTTGTAATTGAGTGTAATAATTGCAAAACAAAAAGCACTCTAAATAAAGATGAATATCTTTGTCCTAAATGTAAAAGCGGAGATATAAAGATAATTGATGGAGAAGATATGTATCTTATGAGTTTAGAACTTGAAACTGATGAGGAGTAACCTCATCAGCATATTTTTGGAGCGATTTTAACTCTGTATAAATTTCTATTTATATACAAATTCCCACTCTCTGGATCAAACTCAACATCTTCTGGTAAAAAGCAAGTTTTTAAGTCATCAAACATTAAATCATCAAATCTTATTTTTTTATCAAAAAACTTCTCTACAATAACTTTTGTATTTACAACCCTTCTATCACTTCCAAGGGCATACTCAACAACCGCCTCAAACTCTTCAACCTCATCAAACTCTTTTATCTTAGAGTGCCAAACTTCTAAAAAATATTCAAGTGCCTCAACTCCTCTCATATTATCCTCCATTTTAGCAGTAATCCGCCAAAAGCCCTTCTTTTAGCTGTTTATAAATCTCTTCCCCTGCAAATTTTCTTACAATTTCAAGCCCAAAACAAATTGCTGTCCCAGGACCTTTTGAAGTTAAAACATTTTTATCCTCTACAACCTTTGCATCGGCTACATATCCATCTTTTTTGATATTCTCTTCCCATCCAGGATAAGCTGTATATTTTTCTTTTAAAACTCCTGCTTCTTTTAGTGCATAAGGAGCCGCACAAATTGCACCTACATATTTACCTTTTTTATCCATCTCTTGGAGAAGTCTTTTTACATTTTCATCTTTTGCCAAGTTAATTGCCCCAGGAAGCCCACCAGGAAGCACAACCAAATCAAGCTCATCAGCATTTACCAGCTCAACCTTAGTATCTGGAATTACTCTTATATTATGAGCTCCAAAAATAACATCCCCTCCAACACCAGCTACAACAACATCAAGCCCACCTCTTCTCATAACATCAATTAAGCTCATAGCTTCAATCTCTTCAAACCCGTTTGCAAGTGGAACACACACTCTTGCCATTTTGCCCTCCTTTTTTAGTCTATTATACTAAATTTTATTTATTTTTTCAACTTACATTTTCTATTTTTACCCTCAAAAATGGATACTCATCAACTTTTTTCAAAATTACTCCAAAAGTCCCTTTAAGCAAAGGAAGCTTTTTAACTTCTTTAATTTCTCCATCAACTTTTACTTTTAAGGATTTTATCTTATTGGCTATTACAAATTGATGCGAGCACAAAAGCTCTTTGCTTTTTACAATATTTGGGTCAACACACGCATAAACAACGCTTCCATCAAAACTATCAAGCTCATCAATCTCATCCAATTTAAACTCTCTCTCAACCTCTAAAATCTCTTCTAAAATCGGATCAGAAGGAGCAAAAAAATTTGGTAAATCTATTCCCTCAATCTCAAATTCCCCAAATTCTTTTAACAATACCAAAAACTTTTTGATATTCTCAACTTTTGGATGAAGCAAAACATCTCTTCCAATTAAAATTTTACCCTTATTAAGTTTTTCTAAATCAAACTCATCAAAATTACTCTCACTAAACAAATACCCATCATCCATCTCATCAAAATATTTCTTTACGACTTCTGGAACTTTATTATAAGTAAAATGCTTTGCAATAAGCCCAATAACTGCCTCTTCTGCCATTGGCTCATAAGCAATACACTCTTTACCTTCAACTCTTATTGGATGCATAAAAATATCAGCCTTTATCTCTTTTAAAGGCAAATTTCCAATTGAAATTCTCATTTTTATCCCTTAAATTGATTTTGAAAATACTTTTTGATTTGCCATTTTCTTAAAATACTCATCAAACGGTAAAACTATATTTCTTATTAAAAGAGAACCAGTTTTGTTTATGAGTATCTTTTTTGGAGTAATCTCTAAAAGTCCCTCTCTTACAAACTCTTCAAGTTCTTTAAGTTCATTTTCAAATTTTTCCCTAAAATCAATCCCAAAAGTCTTTTCAAATCTCTCAATATCAAAGCTAAAATTCGCCATCATCTCCATTATTACATACTTTCTAATCAAATCCTCATCACTCAACTTAACCCCTCTAAATACCGGAAGTCTCCCCTCATCAATGGCTCTTTCGTAAGATTTTAAATCTTTATAGTTTTGAAAATAAGCCCTTTTTGTCTCACTAATAGAAGTTAAACCAAACCCTATCAAATCAGCCCCGCCTTTTGTGGTATAGCCTTGGAAGTTTCTGTGAAGCTCCCCTTTTTCAATAGCTCTAAACAACTCATCATCTGGCTTTGCAAAATGGTCCATTCCAACCATCTTATATCCGTTATTCTCAAAAAAGTCAATTACATATTTAAAAATTTTAAGCTTCTCCTCAGGTGTTGGCAAAGTAGTCTCATCAATTTTTCTCATCCCTTTTTTAAGCCAAGGCACATGAGCGTAGTTAAATACCGCAAGTCTGTTTGGGTCTAACTCTTTTACAAGATTTAAAGTCTTCTTAAAAGTCTCTAAACTTTGATAAGGAAGCCCATAAATTAAATCAATGTTAATACTCTCAATCCCTCCATTCCTTGCAATATCCACCGCTTTTTTTGTAACTTCAAAAGATTGAATTCTATTTACTGCTTTTTGAGTTGCCTCATTAAAATCTTGAACCCCAAAACTTACTCTATTTACCCCAAACTTTTTCAAAACATCCATATGCTCTTTACTAAAAAATCTTGGGTCAATCTCAACACTTATCTCAGCATCATTTTCAAAATTATCAAAATGAGAATAAATTGTTTTATAAATCTCTTCAAGCTCATCTGGCGTAAAAAATGTAGGCGTCCCTCCTCCAAAATGGAGTTGTCTAACAAGTCTTTTTGTATCAAGATATTTTGCCCAAATATCAAGCTCTTTTTTTAAATAATCAATATATCTTTTTCTTTTATCGGCTTTGCTGGTATAAACAACATTACATCCGCAAAAATAACACGCACTCCTGCAAAAAGGAAGATGAAAATAAAGGCTAAGAGGTCTAGTGGATTTTAACTCATCAATAATACTCTCAGGTGAGAGTTCTTTAAATTCAACCGCCGTTGGATAAGAGGTATATCTTGGAGCGTGGCGAGAGAAGCGAGATAGCTTTTTAAAGTCTATCATAGATATTCCTTAAACTCATCTGCAAACTCTCTTCCAACATATTTCCACTCATCAAATGGAACTAATAACTCTTTTTTAATCACTTTACCATCTTTTCCTTGAACCACCCCTTTTATTTTAATGCTATCATCTACCATTATTTTTGCATTAATTCCAACAGGAGCGTGACATCCAAGGTTTAACTCATCTACAAAATCCCTCTCCACACTAACTTCAACCTCTGTCCATAAATCATTAAGAGGCTTAACTGCTTTAATTACCTCTTCATCGTTTATTGTCTCAATTCCAAGAGCTCCTTGCCCCATTGCAGGAACCATAATATCAGTATCAAGCACTTCAACATATTTTACTTCTTTAATAAGCCCAAGTCTTTTAATGCCAGCATAAGCTAAGATAATAGCATCAAACTCACCCTTTTTTAGCTTATTAATCCTAGTATCCACATTACCTCTCAAATCCACAATTACAAAATCACTCCTAAACGCTTTTAACTGCATAGCCCTTCTTATTGAGCTTGTTCCAATTACCGCATTGTGAGGAAGCTCAGCAAGTGTCTCAAAAGTCTCACTCAAAAAGCAATCCTCAACCGCTTCTCTTTTTGGAATAGCTGCAAGAGTGAAATGTTCTTTATCATATTGAGTTGGAAAATCTTTTAAAGAGTGAACGGCTATTTGAGCTTCCCCTCTTAAAAGCGCCTCTTCTACCTCTTTAATAAAAAGCCCTTTACCTCCAATATCAGCAAGCGGCTTATTTAAAATTTTATCCCCCGTTGTTGTTACAATTTTTAGCTCAACTTCGTGTCCTAATTTTTCAAGTCTTTTTTTAACCCATTCAGCCTGCCATAAAGCAAGCTTACTTCCACGCGTTGCAATTTTTAGTTTCATTCAAACCCTTTTTTATATTAATTTTACCAAAATTATAAAAGTTTTGCAGCATCTTTGCTATGATAACTTATAATCATATCAGCCCCTGCTCTTTTAAAGCTAAGAAGTATCTCCATCATTAAACTCTCATAATTCATCCACCCATTCATACTTGCCGCTTTTACCATTGAATACTCCCCGCTTACATTATAAACACAAAGCGGTCTTAGGGTGTTCTCTTTTATTGTTTTAATAATATCCATAAATGCAAGGGCAGGCTTTACCATCAAAATATCAGCTCCCTCAGCCTCATCAACCAAACTCTCCAAAAGCGCTTCTCTTGCATTTGCTACATCCATTTGATATGTTTTTCTATCCTTTGGAAGATACTCACTCTCAACAGGTGCACTCTCCGCTGCATCTCTAAAAGGTCCATAAAAAGAGGAAGCAAACTTTGTAGAATAGCTCATAATAGGCATATAAGAAAATCCACTCTTATCAAGAGCTTCTCTTAAAGTCTTAACAATCCCATCCATCATCCCACTTGGTGCAATAATATCAGCCCCAGCTTTTGCGTGAATTATAGCTTGCTTTGCAGAGATTTTTAAGGTTGCTTCATTATCCACTGTTTTAAGCTTTGGATTGATTATCCCACAATGTCCGTGGTCTGTAAATTCGCAAAAGCACAAGTCTGTAATTACGGCAATTTTATCTCCAAAAGTCTCTTTTATCTTTCTTACACTCCTTGCAATTAGCCCCTCTTCATCCAAAGCATCACTCCCGCAAGAATCTTTTAACTTTGGAATTCCAAATAAAATAACTGCTTTTATTCCAAGTTCTATACACTCACCAACCTCATCCAAAAACGCATTTTCACCAAACTGATAAATCCCGGGCATTGACTTTATCTCTTTTTTTCCATCAAGCCCTTCTTTTATGAAAACTGGCATAATAAGGTCATTTTTTGTAAGATAAGTTTCTCTTACTAAATCTCTTATATTGCTATTAAGTCTTAGGCGTCTAAGATTCATTTTTGCTCCCTTAATTTTTTAGAATACTCTTTTGCATAATCTACAAAAAACTTAGCATTCTCAACCGGCACATCCGGTAAAATCCCGTGCCCAAGGTTAAAAATATGCCTATGCCCATTCATTATGTTTGCAATTTTCTCAACTGCTTCTTTTGTTGCACTTTTACTATAAAGCCTTGTTGGGTCCATATTTCCTTGAAGAGTATAATTATCTTCAAAAATTTCAAGTGCATACTCCATTGGAGTATTCCAATCAACTCCAATTACATCCATCTCTCCATCCATATCCCCCATATAAAGTCCAACACCTTTGCTAAACGCAATTACTGGAATATGAGGGTATTTTTCTTTTAATCTTCTTGCAATCTCTTTTATATAATTCCAAGAAAATTCAAAAAACTTCTCTCTCTCCAAAGCTCCCCCCCAACTATCAAACACCATAACAGCATCAGCCCCAGCTTCAATTTGTTTGCTTAAATACTCTATTGTCTCTTTTGTGTTAAAACTTATTAATCTGTGAAGAAGCATCGGGTTAGCATAAACCATCTTTTTTATTTTTGCATACTGCTTTGAGCCTCTGCCCTCAACCATATAAGTGGCAATCGTCCAAGGACTTCCGGCAAATCCAATAAGAGCCTTATCTTCTGGAAGTTTCTCTTTTATCTTTTTAATCCCTTCATAAACATAGCTTATCTTCTCATCAGCTTTTGAATCTAACTTATCAATATCCTCCTCACTCTCAATAGTTTTATCAAAAACAGGACCAACCCCTTTTTCAAACCTCAAAGGAAGCCCCATCTCCATTGGAAGATTTAAAATATCGCTAAACAAAATAGCAGCATCAACATCCAAAATCTCAACTGGTTGGAGCGTAACCTCAGCAACTATATCAGGATTTCTTGTCATCGTAAGAAAATCACCAGCTCTTCTTCTAACCTCCATATACTCAGGCAAATACCTCCCAGCTTGTCTCATCATCCAAACAGGGGTATATGGAGTCTTTTTGCCAAAACACGCATCAATAAAAATTTTTCCCATATTAAATCCTTTATTTAAAAATTCCTTTTTCCATATGATATTCGCACTTATTCATATCCATCTTTAAATCATTCTCACCAAAAAGCCTTTTTATAACCGATACAAACAAATCAGCCTCCGCATTATCTGATATCTTTCTAAGAGTCATATTTGGGTGGTGTAAAAAACGTTTAAAAGCGTTATGCAAAACTTTTTCAACCTCATCTTCAAGCTCTTTTGGAATATAGTGTTTTTTTACGGCATTTTTTAAAGCTCTTTTTGAACACTCTTTCGCTTTATCTTGCAAAAATTTAATAACGGGCTCAACTGAAACTGATTGGAGGTACTTTTTATATTCATCAACGCATCTTTTAATAAGCTTATTCGCACTTACAAGCTCTTTTTTTCTTTTTTCAATATTTCTTTGACTAATCTCTTTTAAATCATCAACTCTTATAATCTCAATATCTCCACATTCAATCTCTTCAATATCACTTGGAATAGCCAAATCAAACCAAACTCTTTTAAACTTAGTTGGCTTTACAAACTCCTTTTTAATAACAAAAGTAGGAGAAGAAGTAGCACAAAAGAGGAGTCTATAATTATTAACAAGCTTTGGCAAACTATCAAGAGAGTGCACATCAATATTAACCTCATCTCCAAGCTCTTCTTTTAGGGCAATTGCATTTTCAATAGTCCTATTAACTAAAATAATATTTACTCCCTCTTTAATCAAATTTTTACAAACAATCCTTGAAGTATCCCCAACTCCAACTACAATTGCACTATACCCACTCAAATCTCCAAGTCTCTCTTTTGCCTCTTTTACTGCAATACTTGCAACACTTACAGGCTCAGATGAAATTTGAGTTTGATTTCTTATCTTTTTAGCACATTTAAAAGAAAAATGGATAAGACGCGTAAGATTTTTACCAATATATCCTCTCTCATACGCTTCATAAAAAGAATCCTTTAATTGTCCAGTAATTTGCGTCTCTCCAACTACCATAGAATCAAGACTTGAAGCTACCTTAAAAATATGCTCAATCGCCTCATCCCCCTCAAACTTCTCAGCCTTTACCATCTCCTCAGGAGAGATGAATTTGTAAAAAACTTTATCATAAAGTTCATTTAAATCTCTTTTTTTATCAAATACAACCTCAATTCTATTACAAGTAGACAAAAGCAAAACTTCTTTAAACTCCTTAAAATCGTCAAGTCTAAGCTGGGATAGCTTGCTTCTTAAAACTACATCTGAGTTTCTATAATTAAAACTAATTACATAATACATCTTAAACCTTTTTTACAAACTCCGTTTTGATATAAATATTTTTTGCCAAGATATGCCCTGGCGTATCTCCTAAACGGATATTTTTAAATACTGTTCCTCTTTTTATAACTCCTCCCCCTTTTACATTCAAATCTTTAATAACCATCACACTATCACCATCTCTTAGCCTATTTCCCACACTATCAAGTTTTTCTTCTTCCTCTTTTTGTGCCAGTGCAAGCTCTTCATCACTTAAATACATCATATCCAATAAATCCGTTCTGCCTAACTTTTTCAAAAGGCGGTAAGTTAAAATCTTAACGCCCTTTTTATCACTCCACATACTCTCATTCAAACATTGAAAATGGTTTTCATCCAAATCTCCACTCTCAATTTGACTTTTACACTCTTCACACAAATTTACAATCTCACCCTCAACCTCAAATCCAGTTACATTTTTTCCACTTCCACAAAGTTCACAAACCATTTAATTTCCTTTATATTCTGGATGATAATCGTGAGTCTCTTTTTCTTTTTTGATTATCTCCATACTTTTTTTTCTTCTTTGAATAATTCCACCAATAAGCGTTACTAAAACAACCAAAATCCAAGCACCCATTCCAGCAAAAATAATATTTATCCACCAATATCCATCAGCTACTCCTTGACCATAACTATGAAGCCCTTGGGCGATATAGAAATTTACTCCAAAATATGTCATCAAAATAAAGAAAAACGATAAAAAGCTAAGAAGCGAAAAGATAAACTCTCCCTTCATCTCCGGAATCATTTTAGTATGAATAACTAGCGCATAAACAATCATCGCTATAAGACTCCAAGTCTCTTTTGGGTCCCAAGACCAATATCTTCCCCAACTCTCATTTGCCCAAACTCCACCAAGAAATGTCCCAATGCTAAGCAATGCAAGTCCAATATATAAAGAGATGTAGATAATATTATTTAGCTGCTTAATTTGAGCTTTTAAATCATACTTCTTACTCATTGCAAACAAAATCAAATTCAAAAGTCCAAGCATACTACCAACGCCCAAAAATCCATAACTTGATGTAATAACCGCAACATGAATCAAAAGCCAGTAACTCTTTAATACCGGTACCATATTAGTAATTTGAGGATTAATATTGTTTAAGTGAGCTACCATCATAAACATACCAGCTACAAAAAGCCCAGCTCCAAGTGCAAGCATTGACTTTCTAAAAAAGATTAATGAAGCAAAGGCACTACCCCAAGCAATAAATACAATTGACTCATAAGCATCAGACCAAGGAGCGTGTCCTGCAATATACCATCTTAAAATCATATTTGCAGTATGTAAAATAAGTCCAACATATCCTAAAACAATCAAAGCAAGTTCTACTTTTTTGTATCTTTTTCTTTTGATTATTTCAATAAATCCAAGAAGTATTGCAAGAAGTCCAAGAGTTGTATAAACTCCAATAAGTTTTGGGAAAATTGCCATTCTATTATATCTTATCTCCCACTCAATTTTAGAAGGAGATGGTAAAATCTCTTTACTATAATCTTTTTGAAGTTGATAAATTTTTTCTCTTGTAGACTTTTCAAGCTCTACATTATAAGTTTGAATCCCTTTTGCTAAATTACTAAAAAGATTAAAGTAAAACTGAGCATCCATTGGATTCATAAGCCCCATTTTAATTACTTGCTTAATATCATCAATACTAAACCAACGATAATTCATACTTTTTGAGTTTGGAGTTGGGAAGATTTTAAATATTTTTGCAGTATAAACTTCAAATGCGACATAAACTCTCTCATTAATTTTTAACCACTCTCTATCTAAAATATTTCTATCTTTATCAGGAGTTTTAAAGGCTTTGTCTATCTCTTTTGTAAATTTAAACTCTCCATTTTTATCAAAAAAGTCATTATAACTTGCATATTTTCCTTTAATTCCAAGAAGTTTTCTAATTTTTGGATGCCCAACATAAATTAAAGGAAGCTTTTCAAAGACATCTGGAAAAGCGACCATCCCAGCTACTATTTGATTATAATCCATACCTAATAGATGAGATTTTAACGTAAGTTTATGAACAATATCCAAATCCAAAGTATCCATTGGCTCAATTCTACCTCTTTGCTGCACTAAAACCTTACTCCACTCATCACTTACCGCTTTTGATTTTTGAGCATACTCTTTTAAATCAAAAGCATAAGAATGAGAATTAAACCCAACCATCAAAAGTACCAATAACCCAAAAAGCCCGCTTTGTTTAAGTTTTTTAACCGTAAGCATAAATCTACTCTTTCTATAAAACATACTCCAAAAAAATCCTATTACCATTAAAATATATCCAAAATAAGTAACCCACATCCCAGGGTCGTGATTTACTGAGAGAATACTCCCCCTCTCATCCATATCATAACTTGCTTGATAAAATCTATATCCTTTATAAACTAAAATATGGTTCATATAAATGTGATATTTAAAAAGTTTATTCCCATTTGTATCATAAATAGTAACATAACTATCATAACTACTTGGCTGCATACTTCCTGGATATTTTCTCATAACAAACTTATCAAGTTTAACACAAAAACCAAGCTCTTTTGGATACATATCAGAAGGTCTTGCTTTGCTCTTTTCTACCATAATTTCGCACTTCATTTGAGAGTTTCTAAGATGTAAAGTCCCTTCATACCCAAAATATCTTGTAATAGCTGCACCAAGTAAAATTATAATAATTGACAAATGAAGAACAAAAATTGGAGGTTTTTTATAAGTTTTATATTTAAACATAACTCCAATTAAATTAATCCCAATAAGCCACATCAACCCTTCAAACCATTTTGTCTCATAAACAGCTCCCCAAGCTTCTTGCATATTTGGAAGCAAAGTGGCATAAGCTTGGGCTATTAAGAAGATAATTGACAAAATTACCGCCATTTCAAGTGAAAAAAATATATCTCCAACTCTTTTTAAAATATTCATTTTTGACCTTGGTATCTATTATTTACATCTTTTAAAACTTGCAAAAATGTTTTTGGAGGTCTTGCGCCAATAAAACGATAAAATAATTCTCCATTTGGCTTAATAAACATAATGGTAGGAGTTGAACCTGTAAAATAAGTTTGAACATCTACTGGTAAATTATCTTTATCAGCTAAATAAAAAACTGGCACAAAATGCTTATTAATATAATTTGCAACTTCATCGTTTGTATAAACTTTTGTAGCAAGATATTTACACGGAGGACAATGAGATAATGCAACATCTACCATAATAAGTTTATTTTCTTTTTTAGCAAGCTGCTTTGCTAAATCATAACTCATAGCCCAATTAACTTTACCGCCCCAATCAACCGCAAATAGAAAAATCCCTAAAATCAATAATATGATTTTTTTCATAATACTCCTTTTTTAGGAGTATTGTAACAAAAATGTAAGAAATTAAGAAAGAAAAAAATAAAGAAAGATTATTTTTCTTCCTTATCTAAAATATTAAGAAGATTAGGATGAGCAAAGTTTGACATTGCATAGTCATTATGACATTTCACACAACTAACATCTTCTCCATTTCTTTTTGCTTCCCAATAATATTTTTCATGAATTTTCTTAACTTCCTCACTAAGTCCAATAGCTTTTGCAGGTTCTTTTATTCCATGGTGACAACTTAAACATCCACTATCATATGTATAATGTTTCATTTCCCAGAAATTTTCTTTAAAATCAACTCTTTTTATAATTCCAAACTGAGCTAAGGCATCTCTTGTACCGCTTAATCCTTTTGCCACTAAATAACCAATCAAAGAGTTATGAGGTAAGTGACAGTCCGTACAATGATGAGCTGCAAATCCGTGAGGATTGTTTCCACCATGCACACTAAAATGAAAACTCTCAACCATAGGTTTCATTGTATGACAACTTTGACAAAAGCTTGGCTGACCTGTTTTATCCACCAAAACAGCCGCAATATAAGAAATTCCAAGCCCAATAACAGCACCTGCTATTAAAGCTCCAAGTGTAGATTTTTTCATACTAAACCTTTTTTATACTTTTTTCGTTTGTTAATGATTGGAGAATTATAAATAAATAAAGTGCCCCAAAAGTGCCTTTAACATTAATTTCACAATTCTATTACAAAAACCGCCCCTCTTTTAGAATTATACACATACAATTTACCATTAAAATGCTTAGTAATTATAATTTTACTCATATAAAGCCCTATACCAGTCCCTTGGGATTGAAATTTAGTAGTAAAATAAGGCTCAAAAATTTTATCCATTATCTTCTTATCAACACCTCCCCCACTATCTTCAATCTCAATTCTTTTCCCATCAACTCTTATCCAAATTTTTCTCTCTTCTTTATCTTTTAATACATCAATTGCATTATTTAAAATATTTAAAATTACTTGCGAAAATTCAGTTTTATACCCATTTATCGCCTCTTTATTTTTAACCTCTAAATAGACTTTAACTCTATTTTGCTTTAACCTACCCTCAATTAATCTTAATGCATCATTTATAATCTCATCTGGATAAAACTTTACCTTTTTTGTATCCCTTTTAAAAAAATTTATAAAATCATCAATCGTATCACTCATATAATTAATTTGCATAAGCGCATTCTCTTTAAATTTCTCAAACCTCTCTTTATCAAGCTTACCCATTTTAAATGCCATATCAAGATTTTGAATAAGCAAAGAAAGACGAGTTAGAGGATGTCTCCACTGATGAGCAATATTTCCAAGCATCTCTCCAAGGGCTGCAAGCTTACTTTGGTGCATAAGAAGTTGCTCTTTTTGACGCCTTTTTTCAATCTCTTCTTTTACCCTCTTATCAAGCTCTTCATAAAAGTGATAAAGAGGTTTTGAGAAAAACATCCCAAGAGGAATAGCAACAACAAAAGAGACAATCAACATAATTAAAACAAGTCTTTGAGAGAGGGTATTTGTTTTTTCTAAAATTTGTCTATTTTGAATAAAAACAAGCTTTAAATCTTTTGATAATTTTTTAATATAAATATCATCACTTATAAATCCACTCTCTTTTTTTAAAATTTTTTTTGCCAAAATATAAGGAAAAACATCATAAATACTCTTAGCTTCTCTAACTCTATTAAAAAAAATATTCCCATTTTTTCCCAAAAACATCACATCATACAAATCTCCAAGAGGAAATTCTTTTATAAATCCTCCAACCTCAATAAAACCTCTATTCTTAATAGGAGCAACGGATAAAATTTTTATCCCTCCACTGCTAACTTTTTCCCTAAATCCTTTCTTAAATGGTAGCTTTTCATACAATGAATTACAAACTACATCATCTTCTCTTTTAAAACACCCAAGCACTACTCTTTTATCTTTATTAAAGTAAATAATTTTTGTCAAATCACTATTTGATAAAAGAAGGCTTTTAAACACCGATTTTATAACAATTGGATTAACATTAAATTTAGAATCAAAAATATCATTTTTCGCAAGGGCTAAGGTGCTTTTTTTTATACTAAGCGCTCTCTCTTTATATATGTAAAAGATATTATTTGCAGATAGCTTAACTTTATCTTTAAACTCCATACTAACCGATTTATTAAAAATATAAACCGCACTATAAGTTACAACCACTACAATTAAAAACCCAAACAAAAAAAAAGCAGTAATAATATCAAATTTAAAATCACTCTTTTTCAATTTTATATCCACTTCCTCTTACATTCTTAATAAAATTCTCTTTTAACTTCGCCCTTAACTTCTTAACGCGAGTTCTTATTGTATTATCGCAAATATTTTTACCATCCCACACATAATCTTTCAAAGTATTTAAATCTACCACTTGACCTCTATTTTTTACTAAAAGCTCCAAAAAATATTTCTCATTTTGAGAGAGTTCTACCTCCTTATCTTTGTAAAAAAGTTTTAATTTATTTAAATCAAAATAGTAATTATCCGTAATCTTAACTATATTAGTATTTTTAAAAACAAGTCTTTTTGTCCTTAGTTCAAGCTCTTTTAAATCAAAAGGCTTTTTAATATAATCCGCCGCCCCTAAATTAAAAGCCTTTTCCATATGATTAATATCCGAATAAGCAGTTATAAAAATTACTGGAATATCTTTTGCGTAATTTTTAAGCTCTTCATAAAATTCATATCCATTCATTTCAGGCATATTAATATCAATTAAAAAAATATCATACTTATTAGGATAAATAACTTCCAAAGCTTTTGTAGGAGAGTTAAAATAATCAACTTTATTTCCTTGAAGTTCAAAATACTCTTTTATACTCTCCCCTATAAACTCATCATCTTCAACAAGCAAAATTTTCATAAATTCTCCTTAAAAGTGCCAAAAAAGTGCCTTTTAATAATTTTATTCCATAAATTTTACCACAATTTAGTTAAAAAGTAGTATTATTATAAATGAAACTTCTTGAAAAGGAGAATATATGTCAATGAATAGAAGAGACTTCCTAAAAACCGCAGCAGCAGTAGCAGCAGCAAGTGCAGCTGGAATTTCTATCCCAGAAACTGCAAAAGCTGAGGCTAACAAAGCTGAGGAAGGATGGCAATGGGATAAAGCAGTTTGCCGCTTCTGTGGTACTGGTTGTGGGATTATGGTAGCAGTAAAAGATGATAAAGTTGTAGCAGTAAAAGGTGACCCACTAAACCCAGTAAATAGAGGTATTAACTGTATTAAAGGTTATTTTAACGCAAAAATTATGTATGGGGCTGATAGATTAACTCAACCACTTCTAAGAATGAACGATAAAGGTGAATTTGATAAAAACGGAAAATTCAGACCAGTTTCTTGGAAAAGAGCATTTGATGAGATGGAAAAACAATTTAAAAAATATTACAACGAACTTGGACCAACCGGAGTTGCAATCTTTGGTAGTGGACAATATACAATTCAAGAAGGTTATGCAGCAGTAAAACTTGTAAAAGGGGGATGGAGAAGCAACAACATTGACCCAAATGCAAGACACTGTATGGCAAGTGCGGTTGTTGGATTTTATCAAACATTTGGTATTGATGAACCAGCTGGATGTTATGATGATATTGAAATTACTGATACTGTTATTACTTGGGGTGCAAATATGGCTGAGATGCATCCAATTCTTTGGTCAAGAGTATCTGATGCAAAACTAAACAATCCAGATAAATACTTTGTAGTAAACTTATCTACTTATAGAAACAGATGTTCTAACCTTGCAGATATGGAAATAATTTTTAGACCAAACACAGACTTAGCAATTATGAACTACATCGCAAGAGAAATTATCCATAGAAACGCAGTAAATTGGGACTTTGTTAAAAAACATACAATCTTTGCAACAGGACACGCTGATATTGGATATGGATTAAGAGACCCTAAAAAAGCAAAAGCTCTTGGATATTCGGATAAAGAACTTCAAACAATCAAAAAACAAGCAGCAAAAGTTGTAACAGAAGAAGAAGCTATCGCACTCTCACCTATTGGTAAATGGAAAGCTGGTGATGAGATGGAGATGACACACGCAAAAGGAAAAGCACCATTCTGGCACTGGGCTATCAGTTTTGATGATTTCAAAAAAGCAGTTGAACCTTATACTCTTGATTATGTAGCAAAAGTAGCAAAAGGTAATAAAGAAGAAAGTCTTGAAGAGTTTAAGAAAAAACTTGTAAAACTTGCTGATTTATATTGTGATCCAAATAGAAAAGTTGTAAGCTTTTGGACAATGGGCTTTAACCAACACGTAAGAGGAAGCTGGGTTAACGAACAAATTTATATGATTCATTTACTACTTGGAAAACAATCTCAACCTGGAAATGGAGCATTCTCTCTAACAGGACAACCAAGTGCTTGTGGTACTGCAAGAGAAGTTGGAACATTTGCTCACAGACTTCCAGCAGATTTACTTGTTGCTAATCCAAAACACAGAAAAATTACTGAAAAACTTTGGAAACTTCCAGAAGGTACTCTAAATCCAAAAGTTGGTAGCCACTTCTTAAAAATTATGAGAGATATGGAAGAAGGTAAAATTAAATGGGTTTGGGTACATGTAAATAACCCTTGGCAAAATACAGCAAACGCAAACCATTGGCTAAAAACTGCAAGAACAAAAGATAACTTTATTGTTGTAAATGAGTGTTATCCAGGAGTTAGTGCAAGAGTAGCTGACTTAATCTTACCAGTTGCTATGATTTATGAAAAATGGGGAGCTTATGGAAATGCTGAAAGAAGAACACAACATTGGAGACAACAAGTAACGCCTCCTGGTGAAGCAATGCCAGACCTTTGGACAATTATGGAATTTTCTAAAAGATTTAAACTAAAAGAAGTTTGGAAAGAATGGCCACAGGCAAAATTACCAAATGTGCTTGATAAAGCAAAAGAGATGGGATATGACCCTGAGATGACTCTATTTGATGTGCTTTATAATAGAGAAGAGTATCGCAAAAACTTCCCATGGCCAGATCCAATTGCAAAAAATCCACAAACTGGTAAACTTCATCCAAATACAGAAGCAGCTGGCGATGGAAGAGATATTATGGGTGAAGATGGTAAACCATTTAAAGGATATGGATTCTTCATACATAAAGCACTTTGGGAAGAGTATAGAAAATTTGGGCTTGGACACGGACACGACTTAGCAGACTTTGATACATACCATAAAGTTAGAGGTCTAAGATGGCCAGTAGTTAATGGAAAAGAGACTAAATGGAGATTTAATGTTGAATATGACCCATATGCAAGAAAACATGCAAAAGAAGGTGAAAAATTTGCATTCTATGGACCACTTCTAAAAACAATTAAAAAAGGTAACCTTCAAGGACCAATTGAAAGTGAAGGAAAAGTTCATCTTCCAAATAAAGCAAAAATCTTTTTCAGACCATTTATGGTGCATCCAGAAGACCCTAAATATGATAAAGATGGATACAATTTCTGGCTATGTACTGGAAGGGTACTTGAACATTGGCACAGTGGAACTATGACTATGAGAGTACCAGAGTTATATAGAGCAATGCCAGAAGCACTTTGCTATATGAACCCAGAAGACGCAAAAGAACTTGGAGTCCAAAGATTTGACTTAGTTGTAATTGAGAGTAGAAGAGGAAAAGTTAAAGCAAGAGTTGAAACAAGAGGTAGAAACAAACCTCCAAGAGGACTTGTATTCATTCCATGGTTTGATGAAAAAGTATTAGTAAACAAAGTTTGTCTTGACGCAACTTGTCCATTAAGTAAAGAGACTGATTATAAAAAAGCAGCTGTTAAAATTTACAAAGCATAAGGAATTTAATGGATAATAAAAGGCGTTCTTTCCTAACTTCAATAATCCAAGCTTCCGCTGCGGCGGTTGCTGCTGGAAGTGTTGTCGCTGGATTTGTAGAAGAAAACAAAGACAAACCTCTAACTCTTCGCCCTCCTGGGGCATTAAAAGAAGAAGAGTTTTTAAAAACTTGTATTAGATGCGGGCTTTGCGTTGAAGCTTGCAAAAACAGAGAAAATAAAGTAATTATTGATGGAAAAGAGATTGAAACCTTAAAACTTGCTGCACCAGGAGATAAAGCACCAATAGGAACGCCTTATTTTATTCCAAGAACTGGACCTTGTTTTATGTGTGATACTATTCCTTGTATGTATGCATGTCCAACCGGAGCTTTAACTCCTGATATGTGTAAAAATGATAAAGGCGAAGTTTCAATAGACTATGCAAAAATGGGAGTTGCAGTAATTGACCCAAGCAGTTGTATTGCCTTTTGGGGACTTCAATGTACTGCTTGTTATAGAGCATGTCCAGAGATGGATAAAGCAATTACCATTGAATGGAGAAAAAACGAAAGAACCGGAAAACACGCTTATAGAATTCCAGTAGTACACGAAGAAGCTTGCACTGGATGTGGAATGTGTGAGATGGCTTGTGTAACTGAAAAACCAGCAATTAAAATATTCCCAAGAGAAGTATTCTTAGGAAAAGCCGGAGATAGGTATGTTAAAGGATGGGATAAAAAAGACCAAGAAAGAGTTAAAAACGCTTCAATAAACACAACAACTCAAACTGGTAGAAGCAAAAAAAGTGCAATTGAAAATCTAAATGAAGGTATACAATGGGACAAATAATTAAAAATAAATACCTCATCCTAAGACGCCTATCTCAAATTCTTATTTTGTTTTTATACTTTGGAGCAAACTATTTTGGATGGAAAATTTTAGTGGGAAATTTAAGTTTTTCTAAATTTTTAAATACTATTCCTCTTACAGATCCATATGCATTTTTGCAAATGGTATTTGCCGGAGCTATTATTAGTGCTGATTTAATCATTGGAGTTTTGGTAATTTTAATCATCTATGGACTTATTGGAGGAAGAGCGTTTTGTAGTTGGGTATGCCCTGTAAATATGATTACTGATTTAGCTGCTTGGGTTAGAAGAAAAACTAACCATGAAAAAGACAATTTAATCTCAACTCAAAAAATTAAAAAATTTAGATACTTTTTTGCAGCTACTTTATTATTAATATCAGCAATAGTTGGGGCAGCCGCATTTGAATTTATAAGTCCTATTGGAATATTTACAAGAGGTGTGGCTTTTGGAATTGGATTTGGATGGATTTGGCTTTTTGTAATATTTTTATTTGATGCATTTGTTCTTAAAAATGGTTGGTGCGGACATATTTGCCCACTTGGCGCAACTTATAGCATAATTGGAGCAAAAAGTTTAATTAGGGTTTATCACACAAAAGAAAATTGCACAAATTGTGGAAATTGTCTTACAATTTGTCCAGAAAATCAAGTTTTGAGTCCTGTGATTAATAAAAAATCTGACTTTATAAATGGAATTGAATGCACAAATTGTGGAAGATGTATTGAAGTGTGTGATGACAATGCGCTAAAATTTAGTATAAGATATTTAATAAAACAAAAAGGAGCAGAAAATGAAAAAAATCCTACTAAGTAGCGTAGTTATTGGACTATTAATCCTTACTGGTTGTAATCAAACAACTACAACTACTTCTAAAAATGTAACTACTACTCCAAAAAAAGTAGCAAAACCAGTAAAAATAACTGGTATTAGAAAAAGCGATTTAAATAAAGGAAGTGCAAACCTTCCAGTTGTAAAATATCACGAAACAGCACCAATCCCAGGTCAAGTAAAACCATTTGAAAAGTCATTCGTAACAGCACCTCCTATGATTCCTCATAGCATCAAAGGAATGGTTCCAATTACTGCAAAACAAAATATGTGTTTAAATTGTCACTTACCTCAAAACGCAAAACAACTTGGAATTACACCTATGCCAGAAGACCACTTTATTGACAACTTTGAAAATGGAAAAAAAGTTAAAAGAGTTGCAGGTAGTAGATGGTTCTGTACAACTTGTCACGCACCACAAGCAAATATTCCACTTGCTGTGGAAAATAAATTTGAAAGCTTAAAAGGTAAAGCAGGACTAAAATGATAAATAAATCAAAAAGAAACTTTTTTAGGAGAGTCTCCTCTCCTTTGAAATCTTACATATTTCCTCCATATTACGAAAAAAAAGAAGATTTTTTAAAATGTATAGAATGTGAAGATAAAGATTGTTTGAATGCGTGCAATGAAAAAATTATAGTAATTGAAAACGAAATGCCTATTATAAAATTTGATAAAAGTGGATGCACATATTGTGACGAGTGTGCAAAAGTGTGCAAAATAGGCGTATTATCAATAGATAAAAAAAGAAAAATTGAAGCTGAAATGATAATAAACCCTAAAAAATGCATTGCGTGGAATCAAACAATCTGCTTTTCTTGTCAAGACATTTGTCAAGATAACGCGATTCAATACAAAGGAATGTTTTACCCAATAATTGATGAAAATAAATGTACAAGTTGTGGATTTTGTGTAAGCGTATGTCCAACCAATGCAATTGAAATAAAAACTTTATAGGAGAGAAAATGAGACTTTTAGTAATATTCTTAGCAGTATACGCATTTGCCATTGGTCCTTTAAAAAAAGTTACTTATAACTATTATATCTCAAAAATAGCCTTTAATAAAGAACTTTTAATAGCTGGACTAGAAAATGGAGAAATTGTTTTTAAAGATTTTAAAACTCTAAAAACTCTTTACAAATTTTCTTTACCAAAAATTCACGATTTTATGGGAGATTTAGTAGCAATGCCAATTTACTCTCTTGATATATCCCCAAACAAAAAAAACCTTTTAATCTTAGCAGAAGGAGAAGAAGCATCAAGAATTCTTTTTTTAATGGATTTAAACACCAAAAAACTCACCAAAATCTTTACTACAAAAGATACTTTAATGAAAGCAAGATTTATTGATAATAATCATATTTTATTTGGACTTTTAAGTGATGAATTAATTTTATACGATTTAAAAAACAGAAAACAAATTTATAGAAAACAAGTTGGAAATTATAGCTTTTCAACTTTTGCACTTAATAATACAAAAACAAAAGTTGCCATTGGAGATGAGAGTGGAGCTATAAAAATAGTAGATACAAAAAATGGAAAAATCTTAAACAAAATAATAGCTTACAATAAAGATAAGACATTAACCCTTGATTACCAAAAAAACTTAATCATTAATGGAAGTTCAGACAAAAAAATTGGAATTTATACTGAAAATGGAAACGAAAAAGTTACAATAAAAGCGAAATTTTTGCCTTATGCCGCCGCTCTTTCTCCAAAACTTGATACCTTTGCGATTCAATATGATGAGCAAAACAACATAAAAGTATTTTCTATCTACAAAAAACCTCTATATACTCTAAAAGGACATACAATGGCACTAAATGGAATGAAATACCTAGATAAAAATCAAATAATTAGCTTCTCACCAGCAGAAATCATAATTTGGAAAATAAAGGAGTAAAATGAATATTTCAAGCATTATTGTAAAAACATTACCAAAAAATTACGATGCCGTTTGGCTAAATTTACAAGAGAGTGATTTATGTGAAGTCCATTTTGGAGATAAGGAAAAAGGAATAATAATAATTACAATTGAAGGAGAGTGTGTAGAAGAGGAGATTGATAAATTAAGACAAATTGAAGAGATGCCATTTGTAATTAGTGCTGAGATGCATATGAGTTATTGCGAAGAAGAACTTGATAAAATGAAAGAAGATATAGATTTTAACAAAACTCTAAAAGACTTAAATACAGAAAAAAAAGCCGAAGAAATTCAATATTTTGGCTCACTTAAAGGAAAATATTAAAATTTTTAATTTATTGCTTATTTTGGCACTTTTTAGACACTTTTTTTTTATAAAATATAAATGAGAATTCCAAAAAGGAGTAAAAATGAAAAAAGTAGTAACTGCTGGACTTGGAATTGCAGCTATTAGCTCACTTGCATTTGCAGCAAATAGCTTAGATTCTAATCCAAACTATGCAAAACTTAAAAGTTTTCACCCAAAAGGTGTAAATAACGATCAATGTATTATGTGTCACAAAACTATGGACCCTGGAATTGTTGCTGATTGGAAACACTCTAAACACGCAAAAATGGGGGTTGGATGTGTTGAATGTCACGTAGTTCCAAAAGATTATCCAACTGCATTTAAAGCTCACCCAGTTCAAGGAAAAGATTGGACTGTTCAAATTGCAGTATCATCTGTAACTTGTGCTAAATGTCACGCAAAAGAAGTGGAAGAATACCTAAATTCAGGTCACGCAAGAGGTGCTGCTCAATGGCTTGCAACTCCTAAAAACAAACACGGTTACTTAATGACTAAACTTGCGTATCATTATGAAAGTTTAAAAGGTAAAAACGCGACTTATGGTGTTAGTGGCGAAAAAATGGCAAAAGGCATCAGAAGAGATGATGAAGTATTCTATGCAAATGAAAAAAATCCAAGAATTGCTAATTTAAATGTAGCAAATATTTGTATTCAATGTCACGGAACTGTTATTAAACTTGACAAAAACGGAGTACCTGATGCAACAACTTGGCCAAATGACGGTATTGCATCACTTTATCCAGATGGAGGAGTTGGAAACTGTCTAAGCTGTCATAGCAGACATAAATTCACAGCAGCAGAAGCAAGACATCCAGCAGCATGTAGTAACTGTCACCTTGGACCTGACCATCCAATGAAAGAAGTATTTGAATCAAGCGTTCACGGACATATCTTTGAAACAAACGAAGAAGATTACAACTTTGAAACTAGTGAACAAATCCCAGGAAAAAATGTAAGAGCTGGTACATGTTTTACATGTCATATGAGTAAAATTAACGGACTTAAAGCAACTCACAATGTATCACTTAGACTTAAATGGAACCTTTGGGCACCAGATAGCTTCCTAAGAACTGGTGGACATGAAACTGCTGGTTGGACATTCTGGAAAGGTGGTGGAAAAGTTGAGTGGGGTAAAACTGTAATTAGAGGTAACGCAAAAGCTGGTAATCCAGGTGGTCCAGAAGCAGCAAGAGCTGAAATGAAAAAAGTTTGTATGACTTGTCACCAAGCAGCATTTACAAACAATTACTTCCAAAGAGTAGATGCAGCAGTTAAAATTTATAACCAATATAAATCATTTGCAAACAAAATGATGGCTGATTTAAAATCAAAAGGATTAATTAAATCTGATGTATGGAGTGATCCATTCTTCAAACTATATTATTATTTATGGCATCATGAAGGAAGAAGATTTAGACATGGTGCTGCAATGGGAAGCCCAGACTATGCACATTGGCATGGAGTATTCCAAGTAATGCAAGACATTAGAGAAATGAAAGATATTTATGATTACAGACTAAAAATGCTTAAAAAATACAAAGACCCTAAAAAAGCTCTTGCAGAAGAACCTCCAATGCCAGTTGTTACTCACGAATAATTTTTTGCCCTTTTTGGGCTTTTTTATTTTCTTATTTATAAATAGCGTCAGAGGAAAAAGCAGACAATCAAAAGCAGACAATCAAAAGCAGACAATCAAAAGCAGACAATCAAAAGCAGACAATCAAAAGCAGACAATCAAAAGCAGACAATCAAAAGCAGACAATCAAAAGCAGACAATCA
>Ga0256838_1000101_pt1 | contig 59065 bp, 55 predicted proteins | sample 4571419metaG_FD_185978 | JGI IMG/M metagenome (GOLD analysis project Ga0256838, IMG submission 185978) | Hydrothermal vent microbial communities from Guaymas Basin, Mexico - 4571-419 | ecosystem: Environmental > Aquatic > Marine > Hydrothermal vents | place: Mexico: Guaymas Basin | collected... | reverse complement strand
TGAGGGGGGAAACACCCGGAGCCATGCCGAACCCGGAAGTTAAGCCCCCTACAGCCGACGATACTGCCCCGCCGGGAAGGGGTGGAAAAATAGGTGTCCGCCAGCCCTTTTTTATTTTTTTGAAAAAATAGGGAAAGCTGTGAGTGCCCCAAGTAGGAGCTAGACTAAAATCTTGCCTGATTTTTCTCGCCTTGCTGCAAGTCATCGGTGGAATTGACAAAAAGAAGGTTTTGCACAATGGGTTTACGTGTTTTATTGCTTGTTCCCAGTAGAATTTACTGTTTTGTGATGGAAAAATTATGGTGTTTAGTCCTTCGAATGTTGATGGAGACGGACTGTTATAATGGTCGAACCTTTTGAACAAACCGTAAAAATTTAGCTGGGCGCGCATGATAAGTTTTTTGGGGTAATATTTTTCTAAGTGAGTGAGAAAAAACAAAAAAAGTGTGTGTTCTCCTTCAAAGATTGCGATATTTGGTGAAAGGTTTCTGACAAGGTATGCAAATGCTTTTTTGAGTTACGTGTTTAAAGTGTGGCAGGGGATTTCTGATCCAATGGAAATTATGTGGTTTGAAAGGAAAGAATATGTATCTTTTGTTTTTTCTCCTACCAATCCAAACATTATGCCCTCTTTTTAGCAAAAACTTTGCGTTTTCAGATACCAACTTGATATTGCGAGGTTTTTATGAATCGATGAGTACACAAACCAAATTTTCAACTTCCTCATGCGCAAATTATAGCATGTGGGTTGGCATACTGTGGAAACTGCAAGTTTTCTATTTGAAGAGTTTTGGCAGCGATTAAAAGAAAAGTTTGAGAAAAGCGAGAAGAATAAAAATGGCTTGGTGCTTGACAAAGGTAAATGATTGGTATAAAATGTGAAGTGCAGCGGGCCTGTAGCTCAATTGGCTAGAGCACCCGGCTCATAACCGGTAGGTTCCAGGTTCGAGTCCTGGCAGGCCCACCACCGGAGGAAGGGATGCGCTCCCGTCGTCTAGGGGTCTAGGACACCGGCCTTTCAAGCCGGCAGCACGGGTTCAAATCCCGTCGGGAGCGCTCTTTATATAGGCGCGTAGCTCAGTTGGTCAGAGCGCTTGCCTGACGCGCAAGAGGTCGGCGGTTCAAGTCCGCCCGCGCCTACCATTGTCGATAATACCCGCACTTAGTTTTAAGTGCGGGTTTTTTTATTGTTGTGGAGGAATTGCTTTGAAGGAAGAATTGAAACGGCAAATCGGAATTACTAATTTAGAAGTTGATGTGGAGTCTTCAGGTTCTTTTTTTGATTATCTTTTTTTGATTTCAACTCCCTTACATGCTTTGCAAATTCCGTTGATACTTTCGGCAAGTGAAATGACTGCTGCTAAACTTGCTATCTTAGTTTATAGGCGAAATTTCACAGCGACTTTTACGGTTTTGGAAATTTTAAATAGAAGGTTGAATTTTGAAATAAGAAAGTTCACCTTCAAAAATTTTCTCAAGTCTTTTAAAAGGTTGAGAAATTTTTCAAAGGTTGTTATTTTTAACGATAGGGTAATGTCTCAACTGGCAGCCGTTTGTTTGAGTGTTTTTTTGAATAAGGTTTTTTATAAAAGAAAGATAATTTACTGTTTAGGTAGTGATGGCCTTTATCAAGAGAGAAAGGATATATTTGCCCCAGGGACTAGGATGTTTTACGATGAGTGTTATATGTTTCCATTTTTTAGTTTTTCAAATAAATGGGTTAGATGCCAAAAAGTGTACTTTTATTCGAAGAGTGATTTTGATTTTATGCTGAAATTTTTTGAGGGAGAAGATAATATTTTGAATGGTAATTTAACATTGCTTGTTTTGCCTTTTATGACAGCTGAGAGAAAATCAGATGATTTGGTGAGAAAAATATTTCTGAATTTGCCGCCAGAAGAAAAAATTCTTGTAAAATTTCATCCGCGAGAAAGAAGAAATAATAAAACTGAATTATTGAATTTGTTTAAGTTGCGTGATTTAAATGTAGAAGAGTTGAAGGTTAATCTTCCTTTAGAAATACTGTTGCTAAAATTTAAAGATAACTTAAGGCGTGTGATTTTGCCACAAAATAGTACTGTTAATAATTTTTCAAAGTACTTAAAGGATATTTACAATTTGGATTTTGAAATTTTAGAGTTAAATTAGAAGGTGAAGGAATGAGACTTAATCTTTATTTGGCAAGATGTGGTGTTGCGTCAAGGAGAAGAGCAGAAAAAGAGTATATTTTAAAGGGCAAAGTCAAAGTTAACGGAGAGGTAGTTTTAAATCCAGCCTACCATGTTAGTGAGGATGATATTGTAGAAATTAATGGAAGAAGAGTTGAGCCTATTGGTGAAAGTGTCTGGATAGCTTTTTATAAACCACGTGCAGTTTTAACAACGACTAGAAACCAACGAATAGGAAGTATTTTGGATAAAAGAAAAAATGTGATGGATTACTTCAAAAATTTCCAAACCAGGGTTTTTCCAGTAGGAAGGCTTGATTACAATACAGAAGGCTTATTGCTTTTTACAAATGATGGAGATATGGCTCAGAAGCTGTTAAAGCCACACTTTGGTATTGAAAAGGAGTATTGGGTTTGGACAGACTTAAAGAAAAAATATCGGGGCAAAGGATTGGTGAGTAAAGTTTTAGAAAGGTTGAAGTGTGGAATGAGGTTAAAAGACGATAGAGGAGAATATTTGTTTAAGCCATGCAGGGTGGAATTAGTTAAAGATGGAGATAACTGGGTTTTTAAACTTGTTATAACGCTTGGTAGAAATAGAGTTATAAGAAGGGCATTTGCTGCTTTAGGTGTGAAAATAAAAAAACTTCTAAGGGTAAGAATAGGCAATATCGAACTTGGCAAAATGCTTCCGGGAGAGTGGCGTTATCTTACAGAAAAAGAGGTGGAGCAGCTGAAAAAATTAATTAACAAAGCGATTACCACTCCACCCCTCAATTGATATACTTAATTCTTTTATTTGATTATAGGGCGCAGTTTATTAACTTTATACAAACTTTAATTCAGCGTCTTGTATGATTTTTTATTGCTAGCAAAGAATGCTGCTTCTGCGAGTGCTAGCATCTCGTCTTCGCCGGGATAGACTTCGATTGGGGCTATCCATGAGCAGCGGTTCTTTATAAAGTTTATTAAAAACTCATCACGAGCCAGTCCACCGGTGATTATAATGTAGTCGACTCCGCCTGCAGCTGCTGCCATGGCTCCTATTTCTTTGCTGATTTGGTAACACATTGCTTCGTATACAAGTTGCCACTCTTTGTTGCCTTTTTTTATTTCATCTTCTATTAGTTTTCCATCGTTTGTTCCAAGGTAAGAAACTAGACCACCTTTTTTAGTTATCAATTTCAGCATCTCTTTTTCTGAGTATTTGCCGCTGTAGCAAAGCTGCACCAGTTGCGTGACAGGAAGAGTCCCGGTTCTTTCTGGACTGAATGGACCTTCGTCGTTTGCGTTATTTACGTCAACCATTTGACCTCTGACGTGAGCGGTGACGGATATTCCGCCTCCTAGATGTGCTACTACCAACTTAAGGTCTTTGTAATTTAGGTTTTTGTTTTTGCAAAATCTTCTTATAACTGCTTTGATATTTAGAGCGTGAGCAAGGCTTTTTCTCTCGATTTCTTTGAGGCCGGAAAAGCGTGCCCAATCCCACATTTCATCAACAGAAACTGGGTCTGCTATAAAAGCCATCTTCCCTACTTTATCAGCTAGTTCTTTTGCGATTAGTCCACCAAGTAGTGAAGGATGATAAGCGGTGTATTTGGTTTTGAGAATTTCTACCATATTCTCATCAACCACATAAGTTCCTGACTCAAGTGGGATTATTGGTCCACCTCTCCCAATGAATATATCAATATCTTCCAATTTTACGTTGTTTTCTTTGAGAAACTCTAAAACGAGCTGTGTTCTTATAGGAAGTTGCTTAAATAAATCATCAGGAAGTGAATCAGTAGAATGGCGAATCGTTTTAGCGTGAAGAAGCTCCACCTCTTCTCCACTTCCTTTAAAAATAGCTGCTTTTGTTGAAGTTGATCCGGGATTTATTGCTAAAATTAGCTTTGGCATACTTATCACCTCTTTGCTTTGGAGTTTCTAAGTTTTAGTATAAAAAAAATGATGAGTTTTATAAATTTTGTTATAACAGTTAGCAGATAGGAGTGTAGCTTTTATGGAAGTTTTCAAAGCAAGGGTTTTGAGAATTTTATATCGTTTGTTTTATTCGCTGGTTTTGCCAGTGCTTATTGGTAGTATTACTGCCCTTGTTGTTTCAGCTTTTGTTATTGGATCGTATAACTTTTCAATTTGGAGCTATACTGTGTTGAGGAAAAATTATCACTGGATTTTTTTACTCTACCCGTTTGTTACTGTATTTGTTGTGTGGATGAAGAGGTGGATCTTGGGGATAGATAGGGCGTTTAGTAGTTTTGATACTGCAATTTATGCGTATCATATAAACAAAAAACTTGGAATTGATAATTTAGTTGATGCCTTTGCAGTATTTATTGTGAGCGGTGTGGGAATAGCTGCTGGGAAGACTGGCCCTGCAATGTTTTTGGCGTGTATTGTGGCTGCATTGATGGGAAGTTATATGATAAAGGACTATAGGTATCTTTATACTATGGCAGTAGCTTCCTCGTTTGCCTGGATGTTTAAAACCCCTATAGCTGCGGCATTGATTGCTGTTGAAATCTTCTTTAAAAAGGGAATTGCGGAAGAGTACGTTATGCCTGCTTTTGCGGCTGCGTTTACCGGATACTTTGTAAGAGCGAAGTTGGATTTTCAAACTTACACATTTTTAGGAGTTATTGATTCAGATAAGATATCCTTCAATTCTGTATATGCGATTCATTTGATATCTTTTGGCATTTTGATTGCCGTTGTAGGAAGTGTGTTTATCAGGTTGTTTTCGTATTTTTTGAGGTTAAGAGAAAAATTGGTATATAAAGAGGGGTTATATGTTGCTGTGCTAATTGGAGTTGGAGTATTAGCAGCTTTTGGAGTTGGTTTGACAGATGCAGCTTTTTCTAGTTCCGAATTTTTCTTGAGAAAGTTGCAGATGTTTCTGTCGGGAAAAATAACATTGGGGTTGAGGGAAGCGTTGGTGGCTTTTGGAGTGGAGTTACTTATTATTTCAATGGTTGCTGGTATTGGAGTTCCCGCTGGTATAGTTGCGCCCACTCTGGTAATAGGTGGTTTGTTAGGTGTTAGCTATGCTTTATTGTTTGATTTGAAACCAGATATGTTTTTCGTTGTAGGAATTGCTGGGATGTTTAGTTTTGTTTTTCAAGCACCTATTTCTATGTTGATATTTTCATTGGAGTTAACGGGAAGGATAGAACTTGCACCTTATGTGATACTTTCATTTGTTTTTACAATGATGTTTGCCAGGGATAACCTAGTGTTTGGTAATTCGATACTAAAGAACCAGCGCCCGAAGGCTTGAGAAACCTCCGGGCCCTAGTATATTTAATCAGAATAATTTGAATGATTTGATGTTCAGTTTATGAAATAGCTGCGGCTAAAACTATTGAGTTGTACTTCTCAACTTCTGTGTCTGCTCTAGAAAGCATTATAATAGGAGCTGATGCTCCGGCAACTATACCGCCTGCCTTCATTCCAGCAAGGTATATGCACGCTTTTCCAAGTATATTTCCTGCTTCTATGTCTGGAACAATTATGATATTGGCTTCCCCCGCTACAAAACTTGTGATCTTTTTATGAAGAGCTGCCTCTTTACTTACTGCGTTATCGAGTGCAAGGGGACCATCAACTATTGCCTTTATCTGACGACGAATTGCCATTTGGGTGAGACTTGCTGCTTCAAGAGTGGCATTCATTTTTGGATTAACAGTTTCAACTGCTGCTACAACAGCAACTTTCGGCATATTATCCTCTATCTTGAGCCATGATTCAACAGCGTTTTCAATTATTTGAGCTTTCTCTTCTAGGGTTGGCTCGATGTTGATTCCACCGTCTGTTATGAACATGATTCCCTTTTCTGTATGCTCAACTGCCAAAATGTGAGAGAGAAGACGTCCTGTGCGTAGTCCCTCTTCCTTATCAAGTATTGCCTTCATAAAAGTCGAAGTTTGTACCTTACCTTTCATTATTGCGCCGGCTTCCTTGTTGCGTACTTTAGATACAGCTATCTTGGCGGCCTGTTTTTCATCTTCAACTTTTATTATCTCTATCCAGCTTGGTACTTCAAAATCTACTTCTCCAATTGCTGTTGCTATAACTTTTTCAACAATTCCTTTATCTTTTGCATTTTTTAGTGCTTCAAAAGAAGAAGAGTTAATAGCAGCCACAGATACGATGAATTTTTTACCGCGTGCTTTCTCCTCCAGATCTTTCCAGAAAAACATGATATCCACCTCTCACTAATTTAGAAGCTTAGAGATTTTGCATCCCCTTTGACATGACTGCTGCAAGAGCAATTGACAAGTGTTTTGCTTCATCTGAATCTGCACGGGAAGTCAACACAACCGGAACTTTCGCACCCACAAGAACAGCTCCGACTTTACCCTTTGCAAGAAAGCCTAAAGCTTTGTAAAGGACATTTCCTGCTTCTATATCTGGAGTTACGAGAATGTCAGCCTTACCTGCAACCGGACTTTCTATTTTTTTATGTTTTGCTGCCTCTTCACTTACTGCATTATCAAGTGCAAGAGGTCCATCAACTATTCCGCCTTTGATTTGATTGCGTGCTGCCATCTTTGCAATTGCTGCAGCATCAAGAGTTGCTGGCATCTTAGGATTTACCGTTTCTACTGCTGCAAGGAGTGCCACTTTTGGCTCTTCAATCCCAATTGCACGCGCTGCATTTATTGCATTTTGAACGATTTTAACTTTTTCTTCAAGAGTTGGCGCGATATTCATTGCTGCATCTGTGACTCCCAGAAGCTTTGGATAGTGCTCCAACTCAAAAAAAGCTATGTGAGACATTAGAGAATTTGTTCTCAATCCTTTTTCCTTGTCGAGAATTGCCCGCAGATAGTCGGCTGTCTGCACCAATCCCTTCATGAGCATATTGGCTTTACCTTCTCTCACAAGTTCGACAGCTTTTTTACATGCTTGGCGAGGATCTGGTTCATTGACTATCTCAAACTTAGATAGCTCCATTCCAATTGATGGTGCAATTTCTTTGATCTTCTCCTCATCTCCTACCAGAATTGCCTCTGCAATTCCTTCGTCACTTGCTTTTTTTACCGCCTTTAAAACTTCTTCATCGGCAGCACCTGCGACTGCCAGAATCTCCTTTTCAGTAATGTCTTGAAGCTTTTGCAAAATTTCAGAAAAACTCTTCACGGCTTACCCCTCCTTTAAAGTTGTCTCTGACCACTACACCTCTAAGTGCTATTTTAACAAAAGCTAGCATATTACTAGAAAATTCAGATCAGGTTTACTCATTAATCCTGATCGCAAAATTTTGGGTTTACAAGAAGTGCCTTGCACTTTGAACATATCACTATTGAGTCAGGATCGGAGAGCTTATCAAGATCCGATTTAAAGAGCTCTGTTGAACAGTTTGAACAGCGTCCATCGAGCAACTTTGCAACCACTACCTTTAGTTTTTTGTGCCTTTCCCATTTTTCACGTGCTATGTCGTCTAACTCTTTTAAATAAACTTTGTATTTTTCAAGTGCTTCCCTGTAGTTTTCTCCGACTTCAGAAATTTTTTCTTGTAGTATGGGTTTCTTTTCTTCAAAAACTTTCATAGCTTCCTCTAGGTTTTGAGTGAGTGAAGCAAGTTCAGCTCGTAAAGTTTCTATGTCCTGAAGTAGTTCAATTCCTTCTTCTTCAAGTGAAGCGATCTCGTTGTCTATGTGGACTATCTTCTCCTCAATCTCTTGCCAATTGGCCTTTGTAAGGCTGGAGAGCTTTTCTTTCTCTTCATCAAGCTGCTTTATTTTGTCTTCAATGTTCATCTGCTTTAGCTCAGCTTCTTTTAATGATGCGCGTTTCTTCTCAACTGTGTTTTCTAAATTTTTTATTCTCTCTTGCAAAGAGGCAAGCTCAGTTTGATACTTTTTCATCTCTTTTTTGTACTTGCGAGCCTCTTTCAACGCTTGCCACGTTTTCCAAAATTTCTTGTGTCGATCTAAACCTATCAACTTGTTCACCCCTTTATGACCAGTTTGGGCTTGAGTTCGAGTGCGCGAGAAGCTATCCCTGCTTTCTCCGTTGTCTCTACGACTAAGTTCACATCTTTGTAGCACATGGGGGCTTCTTCAAGTGCGCTGCGCTTGCTTTTTGTCTTCCACTTGATGCCTTCCATACTCTTTTCAAACTCTTCCCATGATACTTTTCCAGGGCGTCCTCTTTTCCCAGCTGCTTCTCGTCTTCCCATAACGCGCCCTGCTCCGTGGGCAGAGGAGAAGAAGGTTAAGGAAGCATGTTTTTCTTCTTCTCCAAGCAAAACAAAGCTATTTGTTCCCATAGAACCGGGAAGTAGCACTATTTTTCCTTTGCGAGCAGATACAGCGCCTTTTCTGTGAACAAGAACTGTTTGCTTTCCAAATTTTTCAAAGCGGGCTATGTTGTGTGAGATATCGCGAACTAAAATTGGCTCTACGCCTAAAGTTTCTACAAAGATCTTTCGAATTATAGCCCCCATCAAAGCTCTGTTGACATAAGCAAAATTTGCAGCACACGCCATCGCTCCCAGGTATGCTTCATACCAATCTTCGCTTTTGTAAAAGAATCCTAGTCCTTGGTTGGGTAAAATACCTTCTCGTTTGCGCATACTCTTCGCAGGCTTCATATAGTCATCGCCTATTTGATGACCAAAGCCACGCGAACCAGAGTGAATCATGATGTAAGTCAGTTCTTTCTCAGGTGTGAAAAACTCACTTGCCCAGCGCTTCAAATCGCCTGAAATGTTGAAAACTTCTTTGATGTAGCCGATTTCTATGAAGTGATTACCTCCTCCGAGTGTTGCAAGTTGCGAGCTACCACGTTCAATTGCACGATATGAGACACGTTTGAAGTCTGCAGCAGAAAGGGTGCTTGAGCTTTCGTCAGCATCCACACGCCAATCCAATTCTTCTGGCTCAATAAAAGAGGTGTATTTTTTAAACCAGCTGGTAGATGAGTAAGAGGAAAAGCGTAACCCTTTCTCGCACACTTCTTTTAAGGTGAACTCATCAACTTGTATGTTTTCCTCGCCTTCTCCCGCAGGAATTTCACGCCAGATACGGCTTAGTAAGGTTTCAGAGCGTTTTTCAACTTCTTTTATGGGGAGTGGGAGAAGCATCAGCCTGACACCACAGTTTATATCGTATCCGACAGCTGCGGGAACAACTATTTGTTTCGACGCAATTACTGTGCCTATAGGACATCCAAAGCCTTTGTGAATGTCGGGAGTTGAAACAATGTGTTTGAAAATGTGCGGTAGGGATGCGGTATCTATAAGTTGCTTCAGTGCGTCTAGTTCAATCGACATGGTAGGATGCTTTACTACATAAGCGTCAACTTTCATTGAGGAGGTTCTTTTTACACGAAAAATGTAATCGTGTATTTTTTCAAGGAGGCTTGTCAATTTACTTCCCCTCTCTTGTAGAGTGATTCTGCTTGAGGAGAAATTTGTGATAATAGTTTTCGCAGTATTGCTATATAGGTTGAGGTTTTGTCAATCATGTATAAGTTTTGTGAGAGTTTCAGTGCACTTTTTTTGAAAGAAGAAAGGGTTGCCATAACGAATTTTATAGTATTACCCAACTCGGCTTCGTCAGTTACTATTAGAGGTTTTGGCTTCAAGGAGAGTTTGGATGTTAGAAATTGCACCTCTTGTAAAACATCTTTAAAGTTCGAAAGAAATGGTCCAGTTATTGTGGGCACAGCGAATTCAAGTGGTTCTAAGAAGTTGTGGCCTCCTATTGGAGTGAATGAGCCTCCCACAAGTGCAAGGTCTGAGAGTTGTAAAGCTTCTTTTACAAGTCCGATTTTATCAACTATGATGGCGTTGTTACGTTTTACAAAGTTAACTAATGTGTGAGCTTCCTTTAATTCGGCGTCTTCTAGTCTGGAGAGAAGAGGAATATTGAGACCAAGCTTTTGAAGTTCTCCTTGAACAGCTCTAGCTCGCTCTGGATGGCGAGGTATTATTATAAGTTTTGGAAGAGGAGAAGGTGCAACTTCTAAAATTGATTTCACTATCAATTTTTCTTCGGAATCATGCGTGCTGATTATTGATATTACAGGAAGATTGGGCTTAAAGTTTCTATCCGATTGGCTCCTCGTTTTATTCTTAACAAAGCTGAATTTGAGATTTCCAACGACGGCTATCTTATTCGCTCCTAACTCCCTAAATGAATATGCGTCTTCTAGGTCTTTGGCTAGTATTGTGGGGATCGAGAAGATTTGACGTACAGCTTTGAAAATTGTTGCTACACGCCATCTACATAATGCCCGTTCTGTTATGCGTGCGGATACAAGAACGTATGGAATTTTGAGCTTTTCAGCTTCAAGCATCAAGAGAGGCCAAATTTCCGATTCAGCTGCCACTATGAGTTTGGGATTAATTATTTTGATTCGCTTTAGGGAAGAGGGAAGATCCAATTTGTATCTCCAAACGGGAAGTTTTGGAAAGAGTTTTTTTGCAAATTCAAGACCTGTGTCTGTGCCAATCTGAATTGCACATTTGAAGGTTTTGGATAATTCTTCCACAAGTGGAGAAATCAGCTTAACTTCTCCAACTGAGACTGCGTGAAAGAGAATGTCAATTTTACCCTGTTGTATATCGGGAAGAGGATAAATTAACTCTTTGCCGAATAAACGAAAAAGGGGAGCTGCTATCTCTGCCACTCTAGCAACTCCCCCGTAAAGCTTCCATATAAAACTAGAATGTGATGATATTATAGGCTTACCTAGGTCCTCTGACATAGCTTCTTCAAGCCTACCTGAATCGTTAGTCTGCCAACTCGATGCAGTTTACTGGGCATGTTTCAACGCATACACCACAGCTGGTGCAGTCGTCATTTCTCACAGGATCTGCTTTACCATCTACCATTTCGATTACTCCTACTGGACATGCATCTACGCATGCCGCACATCCTACGCAACAATCCTTGTCAATCTTGATTGCCATATCTACCGCCTCCTTTACTGAAGTTATGGGGATTATTACTCACTGAAAAGAGTATCAACAATTTTTTATATCTTCAATTAACTTGTTTATATCGACACCATGTACCATTGCTGCTTCTTCCAAAGTTTCAGAGTTTGCTATGGCACAGCCTAGGCAGTGCATACCCATTGATAGAAGAACACGGGCAGCTTGTGGCTTTGCCTCGAGTACTTCGCGAATTGTCATATCTGGTCTTATCTCTATTTCAGTGCTCATACAAATCCCTCCCTTTACTCTAACGTTAATTTTACCTGATGGAGCTACTGGTATCAATTCTAAAAAAGCAAATTTTGGTGTTGTTTTACGGAATATGAGTGAGGAGTAGTAAAATTAAAGGTGAGGGAGATTAAAATTAAAACAAGTAATTTTAAAGAGGTGTTGAAATATGAAAGTGGGTTTTATATCTGATTCGCACGGGAATTACGAACAATTTAAGAGGGGGTTTGAAAAATTAATAGAGCAGGTGGACTTTGTAGTTCATCTTGGGGATATTCTAAATCACGGGCCGCGTAATCCAATTTTGGACACTTATGCTCCGATGGAGTTGGCAGAATTCATCAAGGAGAAGATGAGGAGAGGCAGGCTTTTACTGGTTAAAGGAAATTGCGACTCAGATGTTGATGAGTCTGTTTTAGAAGTTAAACTTGCTCCGTTTTTAGTATTAAAAGTTGGAGATAAAACTATCGTTGCAGCTCATGAGCCGGAAAAAATTGAGATAGCCAAAGCTTATGCAGCTGATATGTTCGTTCATGGACATACTCACCAGAGAAGAGATGAGGTAGTAAATGGAATAAGAGTGTTGAATCCGTCGTCGTGTGCTATTGCGAAGGATAAAAACAGTGTTATGGTGTTGGATGTGGAGACTCAGGAGACAGAGTGGATTGAGATTTAAACCTAAAATGCCCTGGGTGAGATAGTTGTAGGGGGGATGAGGTATGGGAATAGTTGATAAATTTTTTGGTGATTCGCACAGCACTTCTGATGCTACAACTGGGACTGGAACTTCTTATGCCAAGTATCCTTGGGACAAGATAAATGTGGGGGATATGATCGAAATTGAAGGAGTAGATTATCAAGTTACAGCTCGTATAGTTTACTACGAATCTGGTTGGATATGGTATGATTATCGCTTAGTAAGGCCGGGGGATAAGAAAAAGTACTGGTTTTCTGCTGCTTTTGAAGATGGTGAATGGGAGCTTGCACTGTATGAGGAGCAAAAGCCTGCTACGAAACTTTTGCCAGAAAAGTTTGAAGCTGAGGGAAAAAAATTCAGTCTTGTTGAGCATGGAATAGCTGAGGCTACGATTTATGGTCCAGAAGGAGCTCAGGGAAGGCAGATGGTTGAGTACTGGGAATGGGAAGATGAAAAGGGTGAGTATCTGATAGTTATGGAAGATTGGAAAGAGGGAGTTTACGAAGTTGCAGAGGGAAGGCCTCTACTTCAGGAAGAGGTTGAGGTTTATCCTGCGAGTTAGTCATGCTTCAACTAATAACGTTAGTTTGGCGGCTTGAGTTTGCGAATCTAAATTAATTTGCTTTGAAGATGGTGATATAAGGATTGAAAAAATGGGAAAAGCTTGGAGATTTTGGCAGATTGTGTTGTTCATATTTGTATTTTTGCTACCGTTTGCAATGTACTTTTTGCCAAGTGTTGAGGTAGCGGTGGTCGTGGATACCAAAAGATGGGGTACTCTTGCAGATTCAAATGTTGAGTTGTACTGGGTGGAGAAACTGGCGGATCTTGCTGCTAAGCTTGCCCATAGAAAGGGATATGAACTAGTGTTTGTGGATTCGCCGTGGTATGAAGAGGGTAAAGCTGCCGCTGGCCATCTTTTGAAGGTGCTGGTTGTGTGTCCTGCTGATCCAGTTGATTCTGAATTGTTAGAGCCTGCTAGACTTTATCGTGAATTATCAGCTACTTTTGAAGCTGCTATTGTGGATATAGGAAGTCCGGATGTTACACCGCAGTGGGTTGCTGCGTACTTTGGTATGCTTAGAGCAAAGTTAGTAGGATTTCAGATGTTTCCAATGGTTGTTGAGATGCCTTATCAGATGAGAAGAATTCTTGTCTTGATTGTGAAAGAGAGCTTACCAGCCAAAATCGAAAAAGTCAGCTCACTCGTTCCAGATTTTAAGTTTATGTTGATAAAGAATGCTGAAGCTAGGAGGTTATTGAAGCTAGCTTCCACCTTTAATTTTACTTCGTGGCGAGAATTTAAAAAGTTTTATTGGAAAGAAATTGAGGAGGCACGGGATTACTATGGCTTATTACGTGTGCAATAAGTGTGGATTTCGCAGCATAAAGTGGTATGGAAAGTGCCCGGAGTGTGGTGAATGGGATACATTTGAAGAGGTGAGAGAAGAGGCGGATGCTCCTAGAAAGAAGCGTCTTAAAGCGACAAGGTTAAAGCCTAAAAAGACTCAGGATAAGATAATGACCGGCTTTGCTGCTATCGATGAGCTGTTGGGAGGGTTTTTAAAAGGTGCGGTGTATCTATTCTACGGTGAGCCGGGCGTTGGAAAGACTACTTTGCTTCTTGATATTGCGGTGCGCGTATCCCGTACTCCAACATATTCAAACCAAGCTTTGATAAAAACACTCTTTATATCTTCTGAAGAAAGCGAGGATAGAATAGCTCAAAAGCTTGAGAGGATTAATGGAGAAGTTGAGTTTGTATTTGCAAGTGATGTGGAGGAGGTTTTCTCACTAATTTCAGATTATGACTTTGTAGTACTTGATTCTCTTCCTGCTCTTTTGAAGCCGAGTATCTCAAGGGAGTTTGCGGATGTAATAAACTCTCTTGTTGCTCTTGTGCGGAAGGAGAATAAGGTGTTAGTTATTACAGATCATATAACAAAAGCTGGGCAAAGTGCAGGTCCAAAATTTCTAGAGCACATAGTGGATGTAGTGGTATCAATGAGTTGGTACACTTATCGGCGTGTAGTTGTAAAGGCTTTGAAAAATAGATTTGCTCCGCTTGAGGCTAAGGTTCTTGAATGGCAGGAGGGCAAATTGGTTGAGGGAAGTGTAGATTTTGGCAGAGGGATATATACGGTTGATGAAAAATTGAACGTGTTGAAGGTTGATGTCAGGGCAGGTTATGGTGTAGTTACCAACATGGTTGATTTAAGATTAGCAACTTATTTTTTAAAGGTTGTTAAGCGTTACAAAAATGTCAAGGGCGGAGTCTTCTTTGCTCATCCTTACACCCTTCAAGATTCTGGGGGATTACTCTCTCTGTTTGCAGCAGCTTTAGTTGGAGATAGGTTAAAGGAACGGGTGGTTTTTTTGGGAAATGTTACCCCAGCAGGAGAGATATTGCCTTCTCCTGATGAGGTGGTACGCTTAGAGTTTGCTCATAGCTTGGGGTTCAAAGTTGCTTCTTGTCTTGGTGAGGCAGACTTTGTAGTGAAAAAGGTGGGGGATTTGATAGATATGGTTTAGTTTGATTAATTTTTGCTGTGAAGTTCTGCTGATTTTTTGGAATTGCTGTAGTGCGATATGATTTTGATTGCAAGCTTTATTGAGAGGAAACTTAGAGTAAGCTGAATTAGGAATATTACTGTGGGGATCAAAACTTTTGCCATGTTTATTCCTCCTTTTCAAGTTTACTTGCACTTCTCTCACATAATATCGCTAATTTGATAAAATTTTTGAGGGTGATGAGAGTTGAATGTTGATAAAGGTAAATTTATAGTTAAAATATTTTTAGTTTTTGCAGTTTTGCAGTTTGTGATCTCTGCTCAAGTGTTTGCAGCTTGTAATGTATTCCAATCTAATACTCGATCCTCTGCTGTTGCTGGCATGTTTTATCCCAAAGACAAAGATGTTCTAGAAAAGGCACTTGAAGATTTTGCCTCACGTGCTAAAATTCTAACCTTCAAGGACAAGATAGTAGGTGCTTTAGTGCCGCATGCTGGTTGGGTGTATTCTGGCAAAGTGGCTGCTGCAGTCTTTAAACAGGTGAATTGGAAAAGGTATAATGTGGTAGTGTTGCTTGCTCCATCTCACTATGGAAATTTTACAGGGGTGGCTTTGCCAACATTTGAGTACTACTCAACTCCTCTTGGGAAAGTTAAGGTAGCAGGATGGCTGGCTTCTAGGTTGTATGGAAAACGCTACTTCACCACTGCAAGACCTGCAGAAGAAAGGGAACATGCGATTGAAGTTGAGTTGCCGTTTATCCAGTATTTGGCTAAGCGTGAGATAGAGGTTTTGCCTTTGTTGGTAGGCTGGTTGGATTTGGAAATGGCTTATGTTGTTGCAAGTGCTCTTTATAAGGCACTTGAGAAGGAAAGAGCTCTTATAGTTATAAGCAGTGATTTTGCTCATTATAAACCCCTTTCTGTTGTAAGAAGAATGGATGATAGAGCACTTGAAAAGCTAGTTAAGCTAGATGAAGTTGGATTATATAAGTTGGCGCGTTCTGGAGAGATTGAAATGTGCGGTTTAAATGCTACTTTGGTTGCTTTGAAGTTACTCAAATTGTTGTACAATGGATGTAAAGGAAAGGTTGTAGCAACGGCTACTAGTGCTGATACTACTGGTGATACTACAAGTGTTGTAGGATATGCGGGATTGGTATTCACTGCTAAAGGAAGGAGGGTGCCCATGTTTAGTTTAACGGATGAAGATAAGCGGTATCTTTTAGAGCTTGCTAGAAAAACGATAGAAGCTTATTTGTCGTCACGAGAAGTTTACAACGCTGCTGAAGAGGTTGAAGAACTTGTACGTGCAGGTAAACTCAGTTCAAATGTGCTTGAAAAGGCGGGTGCTTTTGTGACTTTAAATAGGCGATCAGTTCCTAAAGAAAAAGCACTGCGTGGATGTATAGGCTATATAATAGGAACCCAACCTCTTTGGAAAACAGTTCAGGAGGCAGCAATTGCAGCGGCTGTTCACGATCCACGCTTTCCGCCTGTGACCTTGGATGAGCTTCCCTCTTTGGAAGTAGAAATATCCGTTCTTACTCCTCTTTATCCTATAAGTCCTGAAGAGGTTATTGTGGGAAAGCATGGGTTGTATATAAAGAAGGGTTGGAAGTCTGGATTGTTATTGCCGCAAGTGCCGGTTGAGTGGGGGTGGGATAGAGAGGAGTTTTTGCAACACGTGTGTTTCAAAGCAGGGCTTCCTCCGGATGCATGGCAGGATAAGGATACCCAACTTTATGCATTTGAAGCTCTTGTCTTTTCTGAAAGCAATTTTGAGGGTAAAAAATAATGCTCTGAATAAGTGCAACTCCTTGGGGGTTGATTAAAGTGATAGTAATATTTCCAACAGAGACAGTTTATGGCGTTGGAGCAACTTTTGATGATATGGTAGGAGTAGATAAAATTTATGAACTAAAGGGAAGAGATTATAACAAACCATTTTCACTCCATATTTCCCCATCAGTTGATTACATGGAGTTGATAGATGAGGATTACTTAGAGATTGCAAGACCATATTTAGTTAGCTTTGCTAAGAATTTTTGGCCGGGGCCTCTCACAATTTTAGTTAAGCCTAGTGAGAAGTTTTGCAGAGAGTATCCTAAGATGACTTCTACCGGTTTTCTGGGACTAAGGTGTCCTGATATGCCTGTATTTTGGGAATTTGTTGATTGGGCGGGGCCTGTTTGGGGAACGAGTTTAAATGTTTCTGGAGAACCGGAAGTGATCAGGTGGGATGAGATACCGAGACCATTTTTGGAAGCGGCTGATGTCGTTTTGATGGGGCGCTGTCTTTTAAAAGAGGCTTCAACTGTGGTGAAGTTGATTGTTGAAGGAGAAAGTGTTAGTTTTGAAGTGTTAAGAGAGGGAGCAATAAATTCCGAACAGGTAGCCGAAACTTTCAAGTTCGAATGATTTTGGAGGTTTAAATGGAAAAATTAACCTTTGATGTGATTGTTGTTGGAATGGGTGTTTCAGCGTTGGCAACTGCCTATTTTCTCTTAAAAAATGATTGCTCTTTGAGAATATGCCTTGTTGGACTTCCAGATTCGCAGAGCAAGAAAGCGCAAGGAGGGATAGTTGTACCTGAAGATCAGGAGTGGGTGTCGGATACACTAAAGGCCTCTTTTTTTACAGCTGACATAGATTTACTTAAAGAGGTTATTGGCTTTACACCTGTTTTAAAGGAAACATTTGAAGAGATAGGGTTTACTGCTACTGAAAAAAGGAGAGAAGGTGGACACCGCAGGCGTAGAATTTGGGCATATAAAGATTATACGGGGTTAAAGATTACTTCACTGCTTTTTAACTATGTGAGGCGCTTTGAGAATGTCAGATTTTTTGTTTCGAGAGTGGAAGGAGTTGATTTAGAAAATCGAGCGGTTCTAACTCCATCTTTTGTGTTAGTGGCTGATAAGTTAGTGCTGGCTTTTGGAGGTTATGCAAGTTCATTTGCTTCAACCACTAATGATTTTTATCCTGCTTTATTGCATACAGCCTTAAAAGGAGTGGTTTTCTCAAATTTAGATTGGATACAATTTCATCCTACTGCTTTGAGCGTTGGTGTTACTCCATTGCCGCTTTTGACTGAGGCATTGAGAGGAGAGGGGGCGCGCCTTGTTGATGATGATGGAGTGGAGTTTGTGGATCCATTGGATAATCGTTTTAACGTGTCGCGAGCGATATTAGAAATTGAAATTTCTGGTAAAAAAGCGTATCTTGATTTGAGTAGAGTTGATTTAGATAATTTTCCACAAGTTTTGTCTTTTTTAGAAAAATTTTCTATTCCTAAAGAGAAAGTTCCAATTACTCCGGTTGCTCACTACACTATGGGTGGAGTAAAAGTTGATAGTGATTTTAGAGTTGTTTCAGTGGGTGGAATTTTAGCTGATGTCTATGCTGCAGGGGAGCTTGTGTACTCAGGTTTTCATGGGAAAAACAGGCTTGCTTCCAATTCGTTACTTGAATGTTTTTACTCCGCGTGGGTGGTAGCAAATTCGTTGGTTAACGGTGGAAGTGCTAAGATGGGGGTTGAGGTTGGTGTAGGGGATGTTGTGGTGGCGAATAAAAGTAGAGTTGACGTAGAGGTAGAAGATTACAAGTTTACTGCTCCTATTAAAAGTTTGCTCTATGACTTTTACGATTTGAAAATGATGCAGATGCTCTTGTTAGAAATGCATACGGAAAAAGTATTGAGATGGGCTCGAGACTTTTTGGAAAAGAGAGCTGATTTTTGGCAAAATTTAATAGTAGCCAGTCATTTGAAAAGGATTGGATGTGCCTAGGAGGAGATTTTCTGTGTCGCTTGATACAAAGGAGTTCTTTGAGAAAAAAGCTGATTACTACAATATTTTGAATGACTATCCCCCTGATGTGTTTGGATTTATCCCAATGGGAGCCAGGGTTTTGGATGTTGGATGCGGGAGCGGAAGAGCCCTTCAGGAACTGGTGAAGAGAAATTGGACTGTTGGAATGGATCTAAGTTTTTCAATGTTGGAGAAAAGCAAAAAATACACGAGAAATTTGGTATGCGCAGATGCTCATAATATTCCATTTGCTGAAGGAAGCTTTAATGTTGTGTTGGTTTCGTTTGTGTGGCATCACCTTCAGCATCCTTTTAAAGCAGCAAAAGAGTTTTGGCGCGTTTTGAAAAAAGGTGGAATAATTCTCATTGTTACGTTGTCACATGAGGATATAGCGAATAGTTTGTTTTCCGCTTACAGCGATGAGTACAGAAAGAAGGATGAAGAGAGGATTCCTGATTTACCAGATATACATGCTCTTCTGGAGGAAGTGGGGTTTGACAACTTCTCATACATTGGAAAGTGTAAGCACTTGAGAGAGAAGACAAGTAGAATAATAGAGCGCATAGATAAGAGAATTTTCACTACATTTGAATTGCTGAGTGATAAAGAGATTGAGAAGATAAAAAGTGGTATCAAGCGTGATTTTCCTGAGGAGGTGTTTTATCTTTGGACGTACTCGATACTCATAGCGGAAAAAGTGTAGTTATAGTTGGCTTAGAAGATGAGGAGATAATAAGAGGGATAGAGGAACTTGAAAAAATTACCTTCAAAGATGCTGCTGTTAACAGGTGGATCCTTGCCCCATTTATAGAGTTTGGAAGAGTTTATGCATTAGTTGATGAGTTTGGGTTTGTTATCGGAAGCTGTGAGATATTCAGAGCGTGGCAAGCAGAGGAAGCGCATCTATTTGCAATATCCATACACCCAGATTATCAATCGAAGGGTTTAGGAAAATTTTTATTGGATGTGGTGTTGAAGGATTTGAAAAAGTGGGGAGTAAAGAGGGTAAAACTGACAGTTTCTCCTAAGAATGATATTGCAATAAAACTGTATGAGAGTTTTGGATTTGAAAAAGAGAAGTTTGTTGAGAATTTGTACGGTGAAGGAGAAGATCGATGGATAATGCGCCTTGAAATGAAGGATTAAGGGGGTGGCTTTTATGATAGAGAGAACCTTTGTTATGACAAAACCTGATGCATATCAGAGGGGGCTTATAGGGGAGGTTATATCCCGTCTTGAGAAGGCAGGATTGCGTCTTATAGCTGCCAAGTTCAAGCGGTTGACCAGGGAAGAGGCTCAAGAGCTTTACAAAGTACACAAGGGGAAAACTTTCTATGAAAAGCTAGTAAATTTTGTTACTTCCTCCCCCGTTATGTTGATGGTCTGGGAAGGACCTGAAGTTGTAAAAATTGTAAGAAAGTTAATAGGAGCAACATCTCCAGATGGTAGTACTCCGGGTAGTATAAGGGGAGATTTTTCGGTTTTCGTAACTTATAATGTTGTTCATGCTTCTGATTCTCAAGAGAGTGCAAGGCGTGAGATGAGTATTTTCTTTACAGATGAGGAGATATATTCTGTAAAACGAGACATAGAGAAGTGGGTTACTCCTGAGTTTTCAGGAAATGATGAAGAAGAGTAATACAGCACAAGGGGGAGACAGGTGGCTACAATTCTGAAAATAGAAAGAGTAATAGTGCCGGGGCGTGGGAGTGGAAGGGCATTTTTTTTCAAAGAACCTGTTCGTAAAAAAATTAGCTGGGAGGAGTTTCAAAGAAGGCGTAGTCAGCTTATAAGTGAATGTTTAAAGCAAGGTGGAGAGGCTTATGAATACCTAGCTTCTCTTATAGAGGGAGATGAAGAGTTCAATGAGCTTCTCTATAAAGAGTACTTATCAACAGGTGATGTGATAGAAGCTCTGAAAAGGGCAACTTATAATACTGTGAAAAAACTTTCTGAGTTTACAGATCCTTTTATAAAAGTTCGGATAAACGATCTAGCCTTTGCTACTAAGTTTTTAATTGATTGGTTGAGTGGTTGGCAAAAGGTTGATGAGGAAGTTGTAGTAATAGCTCCTGAAGTTGGTATAGATTTGATTGCCAGATTTGATTTAAGTAAGGTGAAGGGGGTTTGTGTTGAGAGGGCGAATGAGCATTCTCATCTAGCCCTGATTTTGCGCTCTTACGGCATACCTTACTTTGTGGTATCGGATGTATCTGAGTTGGAAGGAAAAGAATATTTAGGATTTGATACTGAGAAGATGGTAGTCGAGATTGGTAAGCGGCGCTATACCAGAGATTTTAAAGAAATGTGTTCGGGACGGTTAAGTGAGAATTGTATTATGAGGGTTAATATTAATTCACAGGTTGACGTTGATAAAGCCCAAAAAGTTGGGTTTAAAAAAATTGGTTTGGTTAGGACTGAATTTCTTTATCTTAAAGGAAAGTGGAGTGTGGAGGAACAGTTAGAATTTTATGAGAGTTTGCTTGTAGAGTTTGATGATGTGATACTTAGATTAGCTGATGTAGGTGGTGATAAAGTTTTAGCAGGAGATGGAAGTTCCCCTTACTTTAGAGGAGTTAGAAGATGGTTAAAGGATGAAAGGTTGAGAGTGAATCAACTTTTAGCTTTTCGTGAACTTCAAAGGAGAGGATACGATAATTTTAAAATTTTGGTGCCATTCGTGTCTGAGGCGTGGGAAGTTGCCGAGGTAAGGAGTGTCATTAGAAGATACAATGTGAGTTGTGAGGTAGGAGTTTTGGTCGAAGTGCCTGCTTTGGTGGTGGATTTATCATGGCTGGAGTTTGCTGATTTTGTCAGTGTTGGAACAAATGATTTAACGACTCTTTTATTTGCGGCTGATAGGAGAGATCCAGAAGGAGAGCTTTACTTTAATGATAAGAATCCTGCAGTTGTTATGGCTATCAAGAGAATTGTAAATGCTGCTAAACGATCGGGAAAAGAGGTTGGAGTTTGTGGACAGTTGGCTTCTGATCCTGAAGGGGCAGTCCTGTGTCTTGTTACAGGGGTTGATTACATAAGTGTGGAGCTGTCTGCTGCTGAAAGAGTTTGTTCATTTTTATCAAAAGTGCCGAAGAGAATTATAGAAGGATGGGCTTCGAAGCCGCTTTCGTATAGAATTATTGAAAGGATAAAAAGTGAAATAAAACGTTGGAGGGAAGAGTATGAAGTGTCCTAAGTGTGGAGCTGAGAATCCGGAAGGTGCTAAAAAGTGTGAAAAATGCGGGGCTGATTTGGGAGGAGATTTAGATCTTGAGTTGGATTTGGATCTTGATGTTGATGATCTAGATTTGGAATTGGATTTAGGAATGGATGGATTAGATGACGGCACAGCTGCGGACTCTGCTACTTCAGCAGGAGTGGGAACAGAGAGTTCTACTGATCAGCTTTCCGCAAAACAGGCGAGTGGAGAAGCAGCCTCTGAAGGAACTGATGAGATAGAAATAGATTTGGATGCTGATTTGGATTTAGGTGATCTTGAACTTGATGGTTTAGATGTGGATGTTGGCGCAGAAGATACTAAGGTTGAGGCTGGTGAAGGCTCAGATGATCAGTCGGCAAAGTCGACAGCTCAAGCTTCTGAAAGTTTAGGTGAAGATGTAATAGAGTTGGATTTGGATGTTGGTGATATGGATATTTCAGATTTGGGAATGGAAGAGGTTGAGCTTGATTTATCGGGGGAAAATGAGGCGACTGAGCAGGAGGGAGCTTCAAGTTCATCTGAAGAAGTGATAGAGCTTGAACTGACGGATGATGGATTGAGTGAAGGAGATATAAGCCTTGATTTGGATGTTGAAGGTGGGGACTTAGGGCTTGAGTTGGAAGGAAGTGATAGCCAAACAGGTGAAGGTCATGGAATAGAAGAGATATCTTTAGATGGTGAGTTGGATCTTGGGGATCTTGGTGGAGATGAAGTTAAGTTAACTGTTGATGGAGAAGAGAATGCTTCCGACTCCCCAAGTGGTGAAGATTTAAGTTTGGAATTGGATTCTAGTGAACTTGAATTGTCTTTAGATGGTGCAGAGGAGCTTGATTTAGAAAAACTTGGAGAAGAGGAGACTAAGCAAACGGTCTCGGATGCTGGCGTGGGAGATTTAGGAGAAGATTTAGAGTTGCTAAGTGGGGAAACTTTAAGTGATGAAAAGGCAGATGAGGGAGCAGAACTTGAGTTGTCACTGGATGCTGGAGAAGAGTTGATGTTAGAGGAGAGTTCAGATGCTGAAGTTTTATCCTTAGAAGAGACAAGTGCTTCTGGGGATTCATCAGGAGAGGAACTGGAACTGCTTGTTGATGATAGCTCTGAGATGAGTGGTGAAGAATCTGTTGAGCTTCCCAATGAACCTGATTCTGGTTTTGAGGAGTTAGAGTTTACCGAAGAGGCAGGGGAGGATTTGCTTGAGTTTATACAGCAAAAGGAAGGAGTAAGTGTTGAAGAAACGGAGGCTCACACAGGTAAGGAGCCAGGACAAGTAGAAGGTGAAAGTAGCAGCGAGGCTATTTTAGTAGAAGAAAACGCAGGTGAGGTTGTAAAGGAAGCAGATGAATCTAAGGAGGAATTGGGTGAAGAAATTGTTGAAGAGGTTGAGGCAGAGCTTGTAAGCGAGGATCCTGAAAGTTCTAAAGAGAAGGGTGGAGAAGTTATACCGCTTATTGAGAGAACGCGAAGTAAGTTTAAAGAGGAAGTTGAAGAGTCTGGAGAAGCAGCCTCGGAAGATGTGCTTGACAATGTTGTTGTATATGTACCTCAAGAAAAAGAAGAAAATATTGCTGCTCGTATAATTGAAGCTATAAATTCTGAAAACGAAGATGAAGCTTATGAGGCTATTTTAAAAGCGGGCGAGTTGCGCCTAACAGAGGCTGTAGAGGCTTTGATTGAGAAACTTTCAGTTCCGCAAAAGGATATAAAAGATGCAGTTGTTGAAGCTCTGGGAAAGATCAAAGATGACAGGGCTGTACAGCCTTTGATGGAGTTATTAAAGCGTGAGACTGATGAAGACACCTGTTACTTAATAATACAGGCTTTGGGAGAAATAGGTTCTCCTGCGAGTTCTGAGTTGTTGATGAAATTCTTGGATAATGAAAATGATGATCTAGTTTATGTAGCTGCAGAAGCACTAGGAAAGATTGGTGAGACTAAAGCAGTAGAAAAGCTTGTCCTTATGTTGGAAGAGGCGAGTGAAGATCTACGATATATTGCTGCTAAGAGTTTGGGATTATTACGTGCGACTGAGGCTGTGCCGCATCTTTGCCGTCTTGCTTCTGATATGTCGCCAATGGTGAGGGCAGCTGTAGCAGAGAGTCTTGGCTTGATCAAGGATACTGAAGCGTTACAAACGTTGATTGAGCTTTTGGAAGATGAGGATCAGGAAGTTGTAGAAGCAGCTGCAGCTGCTTTGGGGGAGCTTGGTTTGGAAGAGGCAGTTACACCACTTTTGAGAGTTTTACCAACTGCTGGACTTTACCTTAGAAGAACAATTGCAGAGGCGCTTGGAAAGATTGCGTCTCCCCTTGCTACTGAGGGATTGATTTCACTTTTAGATGATGAGGATGAAGAGGTTGTTTTAAGAGCAATTGATGCACTTGGAAGAATTGCTGATCCTAAAGCAGTGGAGTTTCTTGTAAGAAAGCTTGAAGAGGTTGAGGGAGAGATAAAGATACGTTTAGTAAGGGCACTTGGAATGATAAAGGATGAGGAGGCGTTTGATGCACTGGCAAAGACTGCTTTTGATCCTGATCCAGAAGTAAGAGAGGCAGCAAGTTGGAGTTTAGGAGAGCTTGGGCTTAAGAAAGCTTCTGAAATACTCATTGAGCTTTTGGAGGATCCTTCGGTTGACGTCAGAATTGCAGCTGTGAATGCTCTAGGAAAGATAAAGGTTGCAGAAGCAATAGAGCCACTTCTTGCTTTGATTGAACGTGAAAAAAAAGGAGTATTAGTCGAGAAAATCCTTTGGTCTTTGGTTGAGATAGGAGAACCGGCTGTTATTCCTATAATTTCGAGGTTAGATGTAGTGGACGATGAGGTTAGAACTGAATTGATAAAAACTCTTGGCAGGATAAGGGATGTAAGGGCTGCAGAGGCTTTGATGGAGCTGGCAGAGAGAAGAGGTGTTACTCAAGAGCTTTTGGATGCTCTGTGGGATATAGATGAACACTTTTTGAGAACAGAGAGCTTGAAGCCGTCGTACTCACTTGATTGGGCCTGGGTAAGAAAAGATGTGATGGAGTTGATGGGGGATAATGGAGATATTAGATCTGTTGAGATATTCCTTAGTTTGATAAGGGATACGGTAAATGTTGAGGAAGCAGCTCAAGAATATGATTACACCCTTCAGAAGGTGTTGAGAGAGTCTCTTGAGGCAATGAGAAGGCAGGTAGCCAATGTAGCTGGAGGTTTTAATCTTTCTGAATTGGTTAAAAGAATTGATGAGGAGATAGATTACTCTGATGAGGGAACAATAAAGTGGTTCATATACACTCTTGGAAAAAGCCGTTTAAAAGATGCGGAGGATAAGTTGCTCTCTTACTTAATAGAGGGACGTGAAAAAGTTAGTGAAGAATGGGTTGAAAAAGCTTTGTTGGCTCGCAAAAATCCAGAGTTAGTTGGAAAACTTGTTGTGGCTTTGGGAGCTGCTGAAAATAGAATTTCTATAATAAGACTGCTTGGGAAGATGAAAAATCCTGAAGCAATTGGTGCACTTGCAAATTTGTTGGGGGATCCAGATGATGCTGTTAGATTTGAGGTTGTGAAGGCACTTGGTGAGATGGCAACAGGAGAGGCTGCTTCTGATGTGGCAAAGAGATTGTTGCTTGCTTTGAAGGATAGCGATGCTTCGGTTAGAAGAGAGGCAATTAAAGTGCTGGGAAAAGTTGGAGAAGTTTCTCATGTAGAGCAGCTTGCTTTAATGCTCAAGGATGAGAATGAAGAAGTTAGAATGGAAGCTGTGAGGGCTATAGCTCAAATAGAAGATTCAAGGGCAGTTGTGATTTTATTGTCGGCTCTTGAAGATACTTCAGCAAAAGTAAGAGCGCTTGCTTGTGAAAAGCTCGGGGAACTCAACAGTGAAGAGGTGGTAGATAAGTTGATAGGAATGCTAAAGGATGAGGATGTGGAGGTGCGCGTTGCTGCTGTTGAGGCTCTGGGTAAGATAGGAGATATAAGAGCAGTTGTTCCACTTACGGTTATGCTAGATGATCCAGATCCTAAGCTTAAGGGAAAGGTCGTTGAAGTGTTGCGTCGTATGGGTAAGAGTATAGTGAAGCCTTTAGTTGCGGCTCTGCGTGATGAGAGGGAGGTTATAAGACAAAAGGCAGTAGAGGTTCTTGCAAAGTTTAAGTATCCTGAAGCTGTACCGCTTCTCATAGATATGTTAAGTGAACCGTCGCGATATGCTAGAGAAGCTGCATCAAAAGCACTTGGACTCATGAGGGCCAGAGAGGCTGTTGATGGATTGGCAATGTTGCTCAACGACAGGAGTAAACAGGTGAGGGCTACTGCGGCTTGGAGTTTGGGTGAAATTGGAGATGTGGCTGCCATTGTGCCGCTTAGAGCGGCTTTAAAGGATAAGAGTAGGCTTGTACGACAGAAGGCTTCGGAGGCTTTGAAAAAGATTTATCAGAAAAATAAGTTGTGATGTGTAAGGCGGCGATATGGTGGAGTTTTGGTATTTGCCAAAGGTTGTTAGATTAGATTTAGGTAAGTTGGGAGGGCTGTCCGGGTTGGAAGTGCTTGAGGTTGTTCCTGATCGGGCAGCCCCCATTTTTTTTAGTAGATTAGCTTTTCCTGTAGTTGATCTGAGGTTATTTGAGTGGAGTGTGGAGTTTGAAAGTTACTTGTTGGATTGGTTGAGAACTGCTAAATTTTATGGGAATTTACACATTATTGTAAAGGATTTTATAGCTCGAGTATTTGATTCTAAAAAGTTAAAGTTGGCCTTTTTTGGAAAATGCGATTTTAGAAGTTTTCCCCAGAGGGTAGATCTTGAAAGTGCTAAAACTTGGTTAGAGAGTTTAGATTTGAAGCTGGATTCAAAGGATTTGAAACAGTTGGTAAAGCTTCTTGACTTTACACCTTTGAGCGTGCGCTTGGAAACTGCTATTAGTGGATGGCTTGATGGTAAAGCTGTGGCTATGAGTGAGATTTTTGTTTCGCAAACTGACTACAAAGAGCCTGGTTGGAATGTGTTTGTTGCTAAAGTTAAAGATAAAAAGGTGATTGAGTATTCCGGTTATAGAAAGAGCCTTTTAATAAATGTGGTTTTAAAAGATGGAGTTAAGGTTGAATGTACTGATTTTTGGGTGAGGATTGATTACGATTTATTTGAAAATTTAAAGTTTGATTCTAAAGTTTTCCTCTTTGTAAAAGCTGATTAGTATTGAGTTTTGGATTCTAGTACTGATTTTAGTGTCTTCATCCACTACTACCTTTTCTTACTAAAATCTCCTTTTTTTTTGTCGATGCAATGTATGAAAAGGGGTGGTGTATATGAGAAGAAGGGGGTTTATATACATTCAAAGTCCATCAAAAAGGATGCTGGCTAAGTTATTTGTTACGCTGTTTGCAGCAGTATTTTTTGCGGGATGTAATCAGTTAGTCGAACCCTTACAGTCTCTTGAGGCGACTATTACTAAGATAGGATATCTACCGTCCTCAAGTGTGGGAGAATTTACCGCCCAGCCTGAAATTTTCACTGCAAGTAAGTTTGTGTTTGCTGAGGCGTTTTCGGGAGATTATGCTCTATTCCCAACTCAAGTTTTAAAGGTTGCAGGGGTTACCACACTTTCTGCTGTTGTAACTGGAGCTTTGCAGAATGGAATGGGGGTTATTCCCGTTGTAAAGACTGTCAGTTTGAATCCAAAAGTTGAAGGGTATGAGCAACTTATGGCCAAGGACGCGGATGGAAATGACTTGCACGTGTTTGACATGTGGAATCCTGACTTTCTTGAAATTGTAAAGGGGTATCTTGCAGATTTGAAAAAGCTTTCAGTGTCTGCAGTTGCTTTCACAGATGAAATAGTGCCTCCGATTGAAACGGCATTTTCAGAGTATTCTATGGCAGCATTTTACAAGGAATATGCAAAAGACATAAAAGCGGCTTCTGCAGCTGAAGTAGATGAGTGGATAAAAAACAGTGTTAAGCAGTTTGTTATAGAGGTTGCAAATAGCTTGCAGGAGGTGCCTGTTGTATTTGTAGTAAAGGCAGATGATGTGGCAAAGTATAGTTGGTTGTACGATGTATTTGATTTTGTAGCGGTTATTGTTGATAGTGTGGATGATGTGACAACAGTGGCGCAAACTGTGCCTGTTGAAAAATTGATGTTGTTGGTTGATGGTTCTGCAGTGAAAGATAATGCAACGCTCCAGCTGGTTCTAAAGGCTGCTGCAGGAGTTTGTAAATTCATAGGAATATATGGCTTGAACTCTTCAAATGTTGTGGCTCTTAACTTTTAATTTTCCAGATTTTTCCTCCCACTTCATCTTCCAACGGCAAAAGTTGCAGATATCCAAAATGGTCTTATAACCACAAATTTTACAACGCTTTAGTTCTACTTCATGCGGCTTGAAAATTTCCTCTTTTTTTTCTAGAAATTGTGTATATAACCTATAAGATGCTCCGGGAAATATGTTTTCAATTTCTTTTGCAAGTTTTCTGTTTTTGAATGTTGTAGCTCCCTTAGAAAATGGACATTTTTCTCTCACTGGTTGGATTTGCAGAATCTCTGCTATTTTCTCTATCTCCTCTTCTCTGAGAAGGCAAAGAGGTTTTATTTTTCTTGCCATTCCCTCCTCTTCTGGTAGAATTGGGGATTGACGCCATAAGTATTCGTGCTGGAGGTTTAGAAAATTTCCAATAAGTTGACTTATCTCATCGCTGAGGTGATGACCTGTTGCAAGAATTGCGTTTTTCTCTAGCGCTATTTTGTTTAAAACATACCTTTTTACGCTGCCGCACAGGCTGCAACTCTTCCTACGGTTGGCAGAAAGTAGTTCAGGAACTGTGACTCCAAATTTGTTTTTCATATCCACTCTTTCGAAGGGTATGTTGAATCTTTTACAAAAGTTTTCTACTGCTTTGAATGAAGCTTCTGAATAGTGCTTGAAGCCTAGATCTATAAAAACTCCTTCAACATTATAACCAAGTTTTTTTAAACTCCATGCGGTTACTAAGGAATCTTTTCCACCTGATAAACCTACTACAACCTTTTCGCTTTTTTTTAGCATTTTATACTTTGAAATTGCTCTTTTTACACGGCTTAGAAAGTACTCTTCAAAGTGTTTTTGACAGAGGCCTCTGTTTTGATCTCTTAGCCAGATTACACTTTGAGCGGAACAGAGTTTGCACTTAGGCATATTTTTGCCCCCTTTTTTCTCAGTTGTGTTATTATAATTTTAGCTTAAATTTGTAGTAGGAGGTGCAGCAATGGAGGATATAAAGCTCCTACAGGAAAAGGTGAAGGAAGAGGCGGAAAAAAAAGGAATAGTTATACTTGCACATCACTATCAAAGGCGGGAGATAAAAGAGGTAGCTCATTACGTGGGAGACTCGCTCCAACTTGTCAAATACTTTAAAGATGATAAGAGGAAAATAGGAGTATTTGCAACTGTTTACTTCATGGCAGAGACTGCTTCGATATATGCTTCGGATTTGGGGAAAGAAGTTTACATAGTGAATCCTAAGGCAGGATGTGGCTTGGCAGAGAGTATAACTGCCCATCAGCTGAGAAACTTGAAGGGGGAGAATCCAGAAAAGGAAGTTGCAGTTTACGTCAACACCTATGCTGATGTCAAAGCAGAAGCTGATGTTGTTGTAACCAGTGCTGCTGCAGTTGAAGTTTTGAAAAACTTTGACGAGATGATATTTGTTCCTGATTATAATTTGGCGCGTTTTGTTGAGGAAAGGCTTGGTAAGGAGTACGTTAAATGGAATGGTAGTTGTTATGTGCATCGTCAGATAAAACCGGAGCACATACTAGAAAAAAAGGAAGTGTATCCGGAGGCTAAAGTTATGGTGCATCCAGAAGCGGATCCTGCATGTTGGGAGGTTGCAGATTTTGTTGGAGGCACTGGTGGAATGATAAAGTATGTGGAGAAGAATAGAGCTTATGTCGACACATTCATAGTTGGAACAGAGATTGATATGGCAACAAGTTTGAAGATGCTTTTTCCAGAGTTAAATTTTGTTCCGGCGCGGGAAGATGCAATATGTTATCAGATGAAAATGAGCAGTTTGAAGAAGTTGTATGAGGTTGTAAAAAATTTACCTGAGGAGAATAGAGTTTTACCGCCAGGTGAGTTTTCAGAACTTGCTAAAAGAAGCATAGATAGAATGTATGAATTAGTTGGAAGGTAGGTTTTAAAGAAATTTATTGTTGAGTTGTCGAGTAACTTTGACTTTGTTTATTGCACGTTTGATTTATGCGTCTAAACTATTAAGTAAGGGGGAGTGTCCCTGTAAAGGGGTGATTTTTATGGAGCTGCGACCCGTTGATTTTCAAAGTTTAGCCAAAGTTTCGGAGCAGGCTCAAAATTTACAGCTTCAAGAAAGAGCAGCGGCAGAGCGAGTGAAAGAAGATTTGGTAAGGCAGCAAATGAAAGAAGAGGAGGATAGATTAAAGGTAGAAGATACTAAGGAGAGTGCTACTCGAAAAATTAAGGATGATGAAAAGGAGAAGAAGGGGTTCTCAGGAGGAGAGGTATTTACTAAGGGTGAAGAGGATGAAAATGCAGATGACAATGAGGATTTTGAATGGGCTGGCAACTCTTCTTCTATTATTGATATACTCGTTTAGTGCATGTGCTTATAGTTGGCAAGATTACAAGGATGCGATTGCTCGGCAGGATTGGGAAAGTTGCGTTGAAGTTTTGAATAACTTGTCTGGAGAGATTGATGAGAAGGCTAGAAAGAAGGCGTTATCTTACTGTTTGAATCAGCTTGGTGTTCAGAATTTGCGCTCTGGGCGAGTTGAAGAGGCTGTTAGCAATCTTTATGACGCTTATGAGGAGTATCCCTCACCGGTAATAGAGTTGAATCTTTTGTCTGCCATGGCTAAGGCTGGGTATTGGCAGCAGGTACTTAATCGTTTCTTAGGAAGGGAAAATGAGTTTGGGAATAGTGAAAAGTTGGTAGTTTACTATATTGCTATGGCTTATTTTCAATTAGGGGAGTACTCAGCTTGCCAGGAGTACCTATCTAATTGGATAGGTAAGTATCCTGATGAACGTTTTAAAATGCTACTTGCTGAAGCTGCTGGTAGAGCAGGAGATGTTACAACGGCGGCAACGTATGGAGATGAGCGTTGGAAGAGAGCAAAGAAGGTAGAACAGAATTACGGAGAAGATTATTACGGAGTGTTTCGTTTTAAGTTTCCACCCAAGTTTTCGCTATCTTCTGAAGCTAAGAGATGGGCTCAGAAGGTTTTGCAGGAGGCTTATTACGAATTTGGTGGTTGGTTGGATGTTTATCCTCCACAGGTTGAGGTCGTCCTCTATGCTGGGAGCGATTTTTCAAAAGCAAGTAGAGGAATTGTTCCTGATTGGTCAGGTGGATTTTTTGATGGCAGAATTAGAATTCCACTTTGGTATTTATCACGTGGTCAGGGAAAAAATGAGCTGAGGAGAGTTTTGCGACACGAGTATATGCATGTTTTGGTTTATTTGAAAAGCTCTGGTAGAGCGCCAACTTGGATTCACGAGGCGTTGGCTCAACTTGCAGAACCAAAGGAGTTGACATCAGCAAGAATTAAACTGGCAAAGCTGTTGTTGAAAAAACTTTTGAAAGATGGGTATTTGAAGAAAGGATTTGGAGCTTTAAGTGGTGTGTTTAAAACGTCAAATGCTCGACTTGCGGCAGCGGCTTACAGTGCCTCTTTGCTGCTGGGGAGATATTTAAAGGATAACTGGGGAGATTACGTGTTTGTGCAGATGTTGGAGGAGTATGCTAAGGGTAAAAGTGATAACGAAGTGCTTAAAAATGTGATTTACAAAGATGCGGAGGAGTTCACGGAAGAAATTTTGAGTGTCTTTTAGATTTGCACCCTCGGTGCTTGTGGTCTAAAATTATAGAAAGTGTGTTCTGTTTTTTAAGCTTATTCGTAAGGAGTTGGTGGTGTTGAGAAGGGAAAGCTTAGCACTGAAAATATCGACTTATGTTCTACTAAGTATTGGTGCTATTGCAATGGTTTTACCCTTCTTGTGGATGATTTCGACTTCCTTCAAACTTCCTAGTGAGGTTTTTGTTTTTCCACCAAAGTGGATATCAGAGCGCTTCTCTATTGCATGGGCTATGATAAAAGGTGGTAAGGGAATTTTGACGGCTATAAAGTATTTGTTTGACAACTACATACAGGCTTGGAATGCCCAACCGTTTGCACGTTACTTTTTAAATAGTGCTATTGTTGCAGTGGTGACTACAGCAGGACAGCTGATATTTTCGTCGTTGGCAGCGTTTGCTTTTGTGTTCTTGAATTTTCCGGGACGCGATAAGTTATTTTGGTTATTGTTGCTTGCTATGATGTTTCCACCTCAGGTTTTACTTATTCCAAACTATGCAACGCTTGCCAAACTTGGTTGGATTAATACATATAAGGCTTTGATAGTGCCGTGGCTTGCAAGTGTGTATAGCATATTTTTCTTCAGACAGTTTTTCCGTTCAATTCCAAAAGACCTATATGAGGCTGCAAAAATTGATGGATGTTCAAACTTTAGATTTTATTGGCAAATACTTTTGCCCCTGAGTGTTCCTCCTATGATAACTATGGGTGTTTTTTCATTTGTTGCAAACTGGAACGCATTTATATGGCCATTGATTGTGACAAATTCTACGGAGATGCGCACTGTCCAAGTTGGGCTTGCTTACTTTGCAACGAGTGAATGCACTGAGTGGGAACTTTTGATGGCAGCGAGTACTTTTACAATCCTGCCGCTTGTTATAGGTTACTTCTTGGCACAGCGCTGGTTCATAGCTGGGATTGCAAGGAGCGGTTTGAAGGGGTAATTTATAAGTAGATGAGGATATAAGAATAGAGGTATCAAGCACTGCAATGAATGTACTTAAGCCCTTGTTAATTGATGCAGGTTTTGACGATGAGCGTGCAGTACTTGAGTTTTTCTCTTCACGAGTCCCTCTAATTTTAAATGAGAAAATTCTTTTAACGGAACTTGAATTTTATGGCTTTGACGGTGATCCTTCTTCACATCACCTTAAAAGAAAGCAAGCTAAAAAACTTCTGAAAACAGCCCACAGTGTAATATATGCCTACTCAATATTTAGGGCAGTGTGTACAAACTTCACAGTTTTTGTAAAAAGCATTGATAGAAATGTTTTTATATTTGTAAGAGCAGGTTATTTGTTGAACAATAAGGAGCACTATAAACCGGTGAAGTTGGGACCGTCTGCAATATCTGAAATTGTAGGAATTAAGCCGGAGCATACAGGGATTAGAACGTCTGAAATTTTAGACTTGAAGTGCTTGCGAGTTCGCCCTTCAAGTGTTAAGGTGGAGTTGATTAGAAGAGTTGGAGTGAAAGATGATTTAAAGCTTCGTTTGAAATGTAGCGACTGGAGGGATGTATATGAAATACTTAGAGATAGTAAAATGGCCAGATGAGCGACTTAAAACTCCAAGTGAGCCTGTTTACTCTTTTGAACTGGATGAGATGAGGCGTTTGGCTGATGAGATGGCTAAGATAATGGTCAGGGAAAGGGGAAAGGGGCTTGCAGCTGTTCAAGTTGGTGTGCACAAGAGATTGATTCTTGTGGAGGATGACAGGGGAGTGATACACGCTTTTTTGAATCCTCAGATAATATGGGCTTCAAATGAAGTGGAAGAGGAAGAGGAGGGCTGTTTGAGTTTTCCAAATTTATTTTTGCCGGTAGAACGTCCTGTTGCAGTTGAAGTTCAAGCAATGGATTTGAGTGGTAAGGAGATATTTTTGCGGGCAGAAGGCTTTGATGCACGTGCATTCTGCCACGAAATAGATCATCTTGATGGCATAGTATTTATAGATAGGGTTTCTGACAAGTGGTCTGAAAAGAAAGAAAAGTTGTTGAGACTCTACCTTGATGGAAAGCTTGAAGAGTATTTAAGGAGTGAAGGTAGTGTATAAGGTTGCTGTTGCGGGGAGTTGTTCTTTATCGGTTGCTCTGTTTGAAGCTGTGTATAATCATCCTGACTTTAACATTGAATTTGTATTAACAGCACCTCCCAAGCCTGCGGGGCGTGGTAAGAAATTAAGGCCTACAGAGTTAACACAGGCTGCAGTTGAAAAAAAAGTTGATGTGGTATTTGTTGACACTTTTAAGAAAAAAAGTCCATCAGAATTTGCGGCGTTTGATATAGAGGAACTAAAAAACACTGATAAAAAGTTAAAGTTCCCCCCCATTCTTTCAAATGCTCAAATTAAGAAAGTAGTAGACTTTACAAAGCTCGATTTTGTGTTTGTCTTTTCGTTCGGAAAGCTTATACCAAATCGCTTCTTAAATGCGGTGAAATTCGGGTGGTTCAACTGGCATCCATCACCGCTTCCTCTTCTCAGGGGGGCCACGCCGATAGAGACTTCGATCCTTCAAGGTTTTGATAGAAGCGAGCTTTGTGTATTTAAAATGGTGAAGGAGCTTGATGCGGGAGATATTCTCTACAGAAAAGAATTTGATATATTGCCTTATTGGACTGCTCTTGATTTGAGAGTTAAAATTCAAGAGCTTACCAAAGATACCTTTGAAGAAGTGGCTGAGTGTTTAAAAGGTTACAGCAAGGGTAAATTTGACTTGAAGCCTCAGATTGGGGAGCCAACCTTCTGCTACAAGTATGTAAAAGAGGATGCTTATTTACGCTTTGAGGATGCTGCGCAAGATGAGAGAATTATTAGGGCATTTTACGGTAGTTTATGGGCGCGCACCAATTACAAGGGAAAACTTTTAAAAGTTTTGAAAGCGGTGGCATTGAAAGAGGTTGAAGGAATAACAGAAAAAAGCAGCGAGCCCGGCCGAGTTATTGCTGCTGACAAAAAAAGGGGACTTATAGTTGCTTGTAAACGTGGTTTTTTAAAGTTTATGGAGGTTTTACCTGAGGGTAAAAAAGCGCTAAAATCTCTTGACTTTATCAATGGATACAGAGTACAAGTTGGTGATAAATTCGAAAGTTTTAGAAGCCGAGACTGAACTAATAAACTGTTTATTTAAAGGAGGATTAGATGGAGTTTTCTAGAATTACCTTTTTTATAGTAGTATTTGCACCTCTCATATTGGCGGTTTTATTGTTCAGAAAGCTTTACAGGATTTTACTTGCTCTTGTTGTGTTTGCACCGTTCAAGGTGTTTTTTTCTGTTAAGAGTGAGAAGTTTAGCAAATTTGATGTTATTATGTTCTCGGCTGCTTATCATGTGTTGCGATTAGTACTTGGTGAGAAGGGAGAAAAGTTTTTTATAGAAAAAATTAATCAGATAACTCTTGAAAGAATAAGAGGAAAGAAGTTCAAGCCCCATGAAGTTCTGTTACTACTTCCGCATTGTTTGCAAAAGAGTTTTTGTACTATTCGTTTAAAGCCGGATTTATCAAACTGTGCTCACTGTGGGAAGTGTGATGTATCGGCTTTAAGAAAAGTGGTTGAGAGGTATAATATTTTGTGCGCCATAGTTTCTGGTGGAACTGCTGCAAGAAATGTTGTTAAAGCCACACGTCCCAAATTAATAGTTGCCGTTGCTTGTGAGCGAGATCTTGCTTCTGGAATGGCAGATGTCTTGCAAATACCGGTATACGGAGTTATTAATGAAAGGCCGGAGGGGCCGTGTATCAATACTATTGTGGATGTAGAAGAGATTGAAAAAATTTTAAAAGATGTTGTAGAGGTTGAGGATTTGTCCAATTCCCCAGAGCATAGTAGGGGGGATGTGAGTGAAGCTTGAGAGTACTATGTTAAAAGCAGCTGAATTATTAGCTGAGTTTGATGAAAAAAAAGGTTTCTCTAATTTGTTTTTACGCCATAGATTAAAAGATGGTGAGTGGGATAAAGGTTTGGTTGTCTCAATTTTTTACGGTGTTTTGAGAAATAGTATTCTTCTTGATGTGCTTATCAAAAGGTTGAGTAAGCGTGGAAAGGTTAGGATAAAAAGAGTTGCTCGAATGCTTTTGAAAGTTGCAATGTGGTTGATGTTATTTGCGCGCTTTAAGGCTGTGCACGTTACAAATGTTGCAGTGAGCATAGTAAAAGGGCGCTGGATATGGTTAACATCGTTTTTCAATGCTGTATTGAGACGTGCTTCTGCCCTGAACTTGGAAGATTTAGAGAAAGAGTTTGATGATAGTGTATTCTACAGTATTCCTCAACCTTTTTTGGATGTTTTAAAAAGTGATGCGTTTTTTGAGAATAACCGAGATAAGATATTAAGACAGTTTAACGAGGAGATTCCTGTATTTGCAAGGAAAATGAAAAATTCTGTTGATTTAGCGCATACTGGGGCTTTGACAGAGGTCTTTTCGGGTTGGTATAGAGTGAAATTTTCTAGAAAAGTTGAGAGAGGTTATAGTGTTGAAAAAATTGCAAACTCTGGATATTACATAACCAGTTTGTCAACTTACATTGTGGAACGTTTATTTGATCGTTTCTTGGATGATAGTTCAAATGTGTTGGATATTGCAGCATCTCCAGGTGGTAAGAGTATGATAGCTTCTGAATATGTATCCCATGTTTTTTCAAACGACAACAAGTTTGAAAAGTGCTTTGTGTTGAAGAGAAATTTTAAAAATTATGGAATTGATAATGCTTATATTATCTGCTCTGATGCCCAAAAACTTCCTTTGAAAGCTAAATTTGATGTGGTCATTGCAGATTTGCCATGCACTCATGCTGGATTTGTGAGAAGACATCCAGAGGTTAAATATAAAATAACACGTGGTTTGGTAAATAGTGCGGCTGCCTCTCAACTTGAGATGCTTAAAGCGGCTTCAAAGTTAGTGAAACCTTCTGGTGTGCTATTTTACATAGTTTGTAGTATGTTGAGAGAGGAGACAATTGCAGTATGTTCGGAGTTTTTAAGAGAAAATGCCGATTTTATACCTGTTAATTTCGAGAAAAATTTGAAATTTTTGAAGGATCCTACAGAATTTGCTTTGGCAGAGTTTGGAGTAAATTGGGTCAGAGTATTCCCGGGAGGAGATTGGGATGGATACTTTGTTGCAGTGTTTAGAAGAAAGAGGAGCGCTTAACTTTTTCGCAGCAGAAGAGGATATTGAGGAATGCTTCAAGTGCCATAATGAAGCTTATCGCATGCGCCAGATTAGAAAATGGATATATGAAAAGCTTGCAGATAATTTTGACGTTATGACAGACTTGTCGAAGGAGTTGCGTAGAATTTTGAGGGAGAAGCTCACTATCTACACTCTTGAAGTTAAAGACTGTGTGGATGTTGCTGAGCAGACAAAAAAGTTGCTTCTTGAGACTCCTGACGGTTATTTGTTTGAAGTTCCGATTTTAGAGAGGAGAAATTATGCTACTGTTTGTCTTTCAACACAGGTTGGTTGTCCAGTTGGGTGCATATTCTGTGCTTCTGGTAAGAGATTCAAAAGAAATTTGACTTCTTCGGAAATTATACAAAGTTTTTTGATTGCCAAAAGGATTGTGGGGAATAAGTTAAAAAACGTAGTTTTAATGGGAATGGGAGAGCCACTTTTGAATTACTCTGAAACTGTGGACTTTTTAAAAAAACTTAAGAAAAATTGTGGAATCAGTATGAGACATGTGACGTTGTCAACTGTTGGGATTCCTTCAAAAATAAGACAGCTTGCAAGAAGTGGTGTAAAGCCACGCCTCGCTGTTTCTTTGCACTTTACGAGTGATGAAATGCGTCGTTCGTTCATGCCGGGAGTCCGTGCTTCAATAAAGGATGTGTTAGATGCAGCTTATGATTATTACATGGAGACCTCGCGTCGTGTGTCTATTGAATACATTTTATTTGGAGCAGGAGTAAATTCTACTCCGGATGATGCAGGGCGCCTTGTGAGTTTGTTGCGGTTCTTTGAGGATGTGCACGTTAATTTAATTCCCTATAATCCTGTCCCTGGGGTAGATTTAAAGGCTCCGGGTTACAGCACTATTAAAACTTTTGCAAATATTCTAAAAAAGGCGGGGTTAAATGTTACTATACGTTGGTCGCAGGGAAAGAGTGAAAACCTGGCGTGCGGACAGCTTGCATGGAAGAGAGGGAAAAACTAGAGAGGTGGTAACTTTGCGAGAATTTTATGCCATAATAAAGTACTTTCTGCTTCTTTTGATAACTCTTCAATTGTCTTTCGTAACTGCAAAGTACTTTCTAGATGCATTTTTTAGCCCTGCAAAAGTGTTGGTGCCGGATTTGGTGGGACTTTACTGGAAGGAGGCAGCTCAGCGTTTGAATTCCATTGGCCTTAATTTCGTCTTTAAAGGAGAGGAGTACAATGACAAGTATCCAAAAGGTGTGGTGATAAAGCAGTATCCTGAGGCTTCACGAGAAGTAAAAAAGGGAAGGCGTGTTTTTGTGGTCCTTTCAAAAGGATTAGAAAAAGCACTTGTTCCAGATCTACGTGGAAAACTTTTGTCTTATGCTGTAAAGAAATTGAACTCACTTGGTTTAAAGGTTGGAAATATAACTTATCTTAAAACTGATAACATATGGCGCAACAAGTATCCTGATCAAAGTGTTATTGCCATGTCGGCAAAGCCTGGATCCAAGGTTTATGAGGGAGAGAGCGTTGACTTACTTGTAGCGAGTGATTATCCCCCGTATCTTGTTGCTGTTCCAAATCTAATAGGCACTATGTTATCTGAAGCTACAGAAAAGTTGAAGAACTTGGATTTAAAACTTGGACGAATTCTTTATCAAAAAACCGATAGGTATCCTGAAGGAATGGTACTTGCTCAGATGCCAGAGGCGAAGACAATTTTACAGCAAAATTCCGCAGTGGATGTTGTTGTTGCGGGTAAACAAATTGCACGTGGTAAAGTTTATCACTTCACTTTTACAGTGCCATCTGGCTCTCTTCCTAAAGAAGTTAAGATACTCAAAGTTGATGATAATGGAGTAAAAGTTATATACGATTCGGTTAGAGATCCATCGGAGAGCATAGCTGTTGATATTAAATACTCTGGAAGTTGCACGATACTTGTTTATGTGGATGGTATTCTTGTTCAGGAAAAGAGGATAAGTGAGTAAGGAGTAGCTAATTTCTAGAGTGGAGGAATTTGATCGTAATATGAAATTTAAAGTCGGTAAAAAGGTAGCAGTTGACGATAGGTTTGTATGGCACGAAGGAAAATTTGGAGATTCAAATGTTTTGATACTCTTTCTTCAAAATTTTCTATCTGATAAGATGCGCGAGAAGATTTTGCGGGAGTTTGAAATTACTGCAGAGATAAAGCATCCTTCGGTTGTAGAAGTGGTAAAAGTTGCACGTGCTAAGGTTCCCTATGTTGTGCTGCTTCCATTTGAAGGTGAAAATCTCTTTTCGGTTCTTTCAGAAGGGGAAGAATTTGCTCCGCTTATTGCAGCTCGTGTGGGACGACAACTTGCATCTCTTTTCCAAGCTTTAAGAGATAAGAATAAACTTCGAGCTGTAAAGATGGAGGATGTATTTTTTGATACTCACTTAAATTTAAAAGTGTTGAAATTTTCAGAAGATGAAGAGAGTGAAGAAGGAGTTGTTTTTTTTACTACTGCAGTTGTTGTTAGTTTGATGAGCGGAAAACTTGTGGTTAGGAGAAATGAGGTTTTAGAAGGTTTGGATTTTCTAAAGGGAAAGCTGGGGGTGCACTTTAATAGGTGGAAGAAGTTTGTAGTTGAAGCTGTTGAAGGTGGTAAGAAGTTAGAAGATGTTGTGGCTTTTTTTGATAGGTACTCGGATGAATTTGATTATTCAAAGTTAAAGGATATGGCATTTCAAATAGTTGAGATGGCAGAGGTTGAAGAAGTAAGAGAAGAGCAAAGAGCAAAGAGCAGCCATCAAGCTCTTCAGTCAAGTAAAACTCCAAATAAAAACTTTGAAAAAAAAGAAAAAGTAAACATGGAATTTAAAGGAGAGATGAATGAACAAGGAGTAAATAAAGGAGTAAATAAAGGGATAAGTGGTCGGGAGAATACTTCGATTACACTATCTGCTCCCCCTAGAAATTCACAATCTTTAGAAAATAGTGCTAAAGAAGGTCAAATTGCCAGGTTGAATACTGAAAAAAAAGAAGCAGGAAAAAGGAAGGAAAGTGCAAGGGGCAGTTCTGGTGGTATAACTATATCTTCTTCAGAGAATTCAGCATTTGATAAAATTTTGCTCATCTTGTTGGGAAGTGGGGTTGCAATTTTATTCGCCTTGATGTGGATACTTTTCTTTTGATTTTACGATAACTTCTTAACAGTTTTTATTCCTTTTTTATCAAGTACCACTCTGTAAACTTCCACAACTGTTTGGTCGTGAGAGGAGATTTTGAGTACGAGATCCACAAAGTAAACACGTGGGGCGGTGATTTGAGTAGGAGTTTTCTTATTTTTATCAAAGAAGTGCAGAATATCGACTGGTTCGTCCATCTTGTACAAAAATTTTCTGAAGTTGTAGCGAATTATGTCTGTTAAAGTTACAGTGCGAGAATGTATCTGGAAAATCTTTTTTGTGAATACGGTAATACGCCTTGAGAATTGCATAATCTCCTCTTGAAGTTGAATTTGAGATGCTGTCAAAAATGGTTGTCGCGCGGCTTTAATAGCTTCTTCCAGCTCTTCAAAGTTTAAGAATTTTATCTTTTCTTGGCAAACTGCCACTACGCTTGAGGTTTGCTGATCTAAAACTTTTACTTCGTGATCTGGAAAGTAGCGTAGTAAGTAGGGTGACAGTTTAAGGCGCACAACTTCTTTGATTCTGTCTTTTAGTACGTAACTCAGAGTTAGAATTGTCAACACAGCTGCACTACTTCCAGAGTAAGGAAGAGTTATCACAAGGTATGCAAGCATGGCAAGGGCTGCTGCCACTGCAGCAATAAGGTGGATAAATCCTGCGTACTTTTGATTCTGCTGAGTATCTAAGAATAAAACTGAAGATATGTACTTTTTATACACGCTTAAGATGTGAGTGTAATTTTCAGCTTGTTTGGGGTTTGAGGGTTTTATGAGTTTATAATTTTTACTACGCCTATAGGTGTCTTCTTTCTGAAAGAAATCGGCAATTTGACTGAATATACCGTAAAATTTTTCTGATTTTGATAGATATTTGGCTAGTTTTGCGAAGACACCCTCTGCTATAGCACTTGTGTAGTCGTCAACAATTTCAAAGGCCTCTTGTACTTCGCCGGAGTATAGCGGGTACTGTGATGAAAATAGGTCCTTTAAATTACGGAATTCACGAGAGGCTTTCATGTAATTTTCAAATGTCTCTTCAATTATATGAAGAATTGTGGACTCTTTTCCCTTTGGAAGCAATTCATCTAACACGGTGTCTTCTAGTTCTCTCAATCTTGCTTTGACTATTACTCCGTAAAGCTTAACTTCCTTTGTTATTATCTTGGGATCAAAGCTGTTCGGATATTCTAATATTTCATGAAGACGAGCGAGCGGAGAAAATTTACAGTTTTTATCTGCAACTCTGTCAAGGGCTAAAACGGGTTCTTTTAATCGAGTATAGGTTTTTGTGTCGTTGTAGAAAGTAGAGGATGGATAAGTTGATTCATTTACCTCAAGTTGCTTGGGAATAAAGAAAAACATATCTATGCGGTAAGTATCTTTGTTTGTTACAAGGTTTGAAAGGTATTCAAATTTCACCTCTATATTTTGCTTGTCGTGGATTGTAACCCTCTTTACTACTCCCTGCATTTTTTCCTCCTAAAAATTAAAGCGAAAATTGAGGTAAAATGAAAATCTACTAGGGCGATATAAATTAGTGTAGAACGCTTGCAAATAAAAATTTTACCAATATTTTTACCAATTTGTAAAGGAAAAGAAGATGCTGTTTTTTTATGAAAAGATCTTGAATAGATCAAATCTAATATGAAAAGTTGCTATTTTGGGAAGTGGCACACTTGCAAAAGGAACGAGTTTTGGCTAAACTAACTGATGAAAAAAGGAGCTCGCGTCTGGTAAGGAAAACCGAGGACGGCTTACCGGACGGCAGGGCTCCAAAACCAGCAAAGGAGGTGGCTTCTTTTATGAAGAAGCTGGTTTTGGTAGTCTTGCTTATGTTTGCAGCTGTCACGTTTGGTGCAGGTTACAGAGATGTCCCAGCAAGTCACTGGGCTTACAAAGCAGTTATGGAGCTTGCTAAGAAGGGTATCATGAAGGGTTATCCTGATGGTACTTTCAAGGGTAATAAGCCAGTTACCCGTTTCGAGTTGGCAAAGATTTTGGTAAAAGTTCTTGATGAGGTAAAAAGTGGCGAGATTAAGTTGAGTGATGAGGATTATGCAACTATTCAAAAACTTACTGTTGAGCTTGCAGACGAGCTTAGCCTTTTGGGTGTTAAGGTAAGCACTTTGGAAGATGAGCTTGCAAACTTGAAGAAAGATGTTGCAAAGATGAAAGTTGGCGGAACCGGTGGAGCAGAGTTTAAGCACAGAGTCAGAGCAGTATTCCTTACAAGAAGCTTTGATGGTAAGAAGGTTCAGGGTGGGACTGTAGATGAGCCAACTCTTCAGGGTGCAATGATTGACTGGACCTTGAAGGTTAAGAAAGATCTGGATGAGAAAACTGATGTATGTGTAAGCGGATATGTTTCCAACGGAAACTTTGACGACAACTTGAAAGATCAGTTCTGGAGCGGTATGATGGATGAGGATAGTGTTAGCAAAGAATTTACTATGTTGGATGCATACATTAACCTTAAGGAGATTTTTGGCTGGGGTAGTTTAAAACTTGGACGCTGGATTTACAGAATTGGTGATGGAACGTTGTTTGCAAACCGTCCAGATTTTGTGGTTGAGTTCAAGAATAAGCCAAATGCAGATAAGCTTGGTCTTACCTTGGCAGCAATTAGAATGGACGAGAAATTAGCAATCTCTAATCCAGACAACAACATGTTTGATGCATACTACGCAGCTTTGAGCAAGGAAGGAGAGAAGTACTTCATCAGAGGTTACTACTTTGCAAGAATAGATGATCATACCAGCAATGAGAGAATTAGCCCAAATTACGCTGGTTTGGACTTTGAATTGAAGGCAAGTGATAATTACAACTTTACTTTGTTCGGAAGCTTTATCAAGGAGAATGTTGATGAGAGAGAGTATGCTGATTACATGAATGCAGAGGTTGCCACTGTTAAAGGAAACCTTACAGGGCTTGCATCTGGTGACGTTGATGAGGGTAACATGTTCAAGATTGGATTCCGTGCAAACTACAAGGACGATTGGAAGTTCCAGTATTACTTTGCAAAGAGTGACAAGCACTTCGGGCTTGATATGACTGGTGGATCAGCTGATTACAGACTTCACCACGAGTCTGCTCAGAACGATGATCTTCTTATGAGCTACTACTTGGTACACACTGCAGCAGGTTACAACTACGTTGACTACCTCACAAACATCAAGGCACATGACGTAACAGTTATTAAGAAGATAAACGATAGGTGCGACCTTCGTTTGGATTACGTAAGCCTTGAAAACAACGATAGCGACAGCAAGGCATTCTTGAATGCAGAGCACGACGCATTCCAGGGAATCGTAACTTACAAGTACAGCAAGCACGTCAACTTGAAGCTTAAAGTAAGAAACTACACCTTCGACGATGACGCAAGCGGTGGAGATCAGGGACAGGATTACACCGATGTACGCTGCGAAGTTGTCGTGAACTTCTAAAGCTGGCTGAAAGCTGGTTTAAAATGGCCCCGGGGGCAGATGCTCCCGGGGTTTTTATTTGCATTTGTTTTTACGTGAAATGAAATAATATGCTATAATGGGCCCCTTCAAATGTTTGTTTAATGAAAGCAAAAACAGTAAAACAATAATTGTTGAATAAAAATAACAGGTGAATGTAGTTCTTTTAGAAATTTTAGGAATTTGTAATGTTATGTATTGTGATTGCTAGCTTGAAATTTTTACCATGTTTGAAAGTTGTGGTAAAAGAGGTAATAAAAAAGAGGAAAAAGAATAATTACGTGGTTATGATTAATAAAAATCATTATTTTAAATCCTGCTGCGAATGCTGTATTAACTATTGGAGCAGTTTTGAGCATGCTAGCTAGATATTGTTGAATGTTGAATAAGTAATTGGTCCTTGTTAATCGGTATTTTTACTTCTTTAGTTATATCCTCCATTTAATTACCATCCAAATGTTTCTTTGATTTGAGATAAGACTTTTTTAATTGCCTTATCCTGGGATGCTTCAAGTTTTTTCATATTAAGTTTTAACTCTTGCTTCATCAACTGAAGAGCATTTGCAAGAGCATTGATTTTAATAGCGAGTTTCTCCATTTGATTGCTCAGTGTTTCAGTTTTGAAGTTTTCAAATACGCTTATTTTTGATTGAATTTCTGCTGTTTTTGTATAAAGGTCGAGAAATTCTTTCAATAGTCCTTCTGTCCAATCTGAAAATTTGCGCAGCTTTATCAAATACTTAGGACATTCACTGCTAAAATTTGATATGACAACATAGTCTTTGAAGTTATTTAGCACTAGCTGTAAATCACCTCTGATGTTTTGGGCACGCTTCACCTCAGGCCAATTCTTGTTAGGAATGTCTTTTAAAAGAAGCAGTGCCAACTTCAAACTATTTTCGTCATTCGTGGATAAACCCTTTGCGAATAAAAGTTTGGCATGTATCAGGCGCAGCATAAATTTAACCCTGTCAAAAGAAGGAATAATTGACAAGGTCAGGTTATTTAATGGTGAATCAATCTCTTCTCTTATGCGTTCTACGGTTTTTATTGCTGAGTTAAAGTTGAGAGTGGTTATAGCATCTTCAGCAATGGAGACTGCAAGTTGTGAACGTTGAAGTACCACAAACCATCTATAAAAAATAATTGATGCAACAATGAGCACCACAGCAAATATAAATTTTAAAACTGTTTGCAATCTTATGCCCTCCCGGATGGCTGATATTTAGTTCATAACCAAGCAAAATGTTATTTGTTAGCTTTTACAAACTCTAGGAATTTATTAATGCGATTTATAGTGCGGATTTTTCCAAGTAACTCCATGCTCTCGAATAAGCCTGGAGTCACAAACTTGGCGCTTATTGCGTATCTTATTGCACGAATTGGCTTTGAGGCTCCCAAATTGTGCTCGCTTGCTTTATCGCGAATAACTTTTTCAATCTCTGTTCTATCCCATTTGTCGAGTTCCTTTAGAACTTTATTTATCTCCTCAACAACTTCTACTACTCCATCTCCCTTGATTGCTTTCTTTGCGTCTTCTGAAGTGTATATTATGTCCTCATCTTCTTTGAATAAAAAGTCCGCGTACGCGACTATATCAGTGAGTTTTTTGAGTCTATCTCCAACTATTTTAATCACTTCTATCAGCCAAGCTCTGTCTATACTTTCTTCTGATTCCACAAGTCCAGCTTCTACAAGAAATGGAATTACAAGTTCTGCCTTTTCCTCGTCCGCTTTCTTCTTTAGGTGCTCGGAATTGATCCAAATGAGTTTATCAACGTCAAAAACGGCTGGGTTCTTGCTAACTCGTTCAAGAGAAAACTTCTCGACAAGCTCTTCCTGTGTAAATATCTGCTGCTTATCGTCCCAACTCCAACCGAGCAGTGCTAAAAAATTCATCATAGCTTCAGGTAGAATTCCCTCTCGCCGCCATTCTCCTACTGCTCTTGCTCCATGACGCTTTGAAAGGCGTTTTTTATCTGGGCCAAGGATGAGCGGAATGTGGGCAAACTCTGGAATTTCCCACCCAAGGATTTTATAAATGGCTATCTGCTTAGCAGTGTTGGTGATGTGATCTTCACCACGCACAACAAGGTTGACTTTCATATCGTGATCATCTATTACCACAGCAAAATTGTATGTTGGCATGCCATCTGATTTGAGTATTACGAAGTCATCAAACTCGCTTGATGAAAAGTTGATTTTGCCCCGCACCTTGTCTTCAAATGAAAGGTCTTCGTTTTTTGGCATTCTTATTCTTATTGCAAACTTCTCGCCATTTTCTATACGCTTCTTTATCTCTTCTTCTGATAGATTAGCACAGTAGCCGGGGTATTTGAAGGCTTTCCCAGCTTTGTATGCTCTCTTTCTCTCCTCTTCCAATTTTTCTGGAGAACAGAAGCAACGATATGCCAGTCCCTTATTGAGCAGATCAAATGCCACTTCACGGTAGCGCTCAAGACGTTGGGTTTGAAAAAATGGACCTTCAAATGGCACAAGGCCCAACCATTTTATGTCCTCTAAGATTTGACGAGTGTATTCTTCTTTGCTGCGTTCTCTGTCTGTATCTTCTATGCGTAGGATGAATTTTCCACCGTGCTTTTGAGCAAGAAGCCAGTTAAAGAGAGCAGTTCTTGCACCTCCGACGTGAAGGTATCCTGTGGGAGATGGTGCAAATCTTACGGTCAACATCTTGATCCCTCCTTATACCTTATCTTTTAAATTTTAGCCAATTTATCATAAGATAAAAAGAGGGATGTATGTTTTGATGGGAAAAATGTAGGATGGGGAGTTGTTTCGATGAATGAGCTTACACTAAAAAAACTCGATAAAAATCCTAAAAAAAACCTTATTATTGTCACATCTGGAGAAAGTACGGGGATTGGTTACTGGGGAGTTGTAGCGCAGTTTGAAAAATTAGAGAGCTTGAGCAAGAGAGCTGAGATAGTTTTGATTGGGCCTTTTGAGAAGGTAAGTGCTTTTGAAGTTGTGCCTACTGAAGAAGAGAGTGGAGCGGTGGCTTTTTTAAAGGGAGTTGAGTTGGCAAAGAGAGAACAGGGAAAAAGAAAAGTTATTTTGATCACTGGACCTGTTTACAAAGTACGTTTTTACAGGGGGTTAGCTCAGCAGCTGGAAGGAAGAGAGCTTTTAAAAAAGGTTAAGATGTGGTTAAAAGTTAATGGTAGTGCCTCTGGAGTGGGTGATTGTGAAGTTATTGCGGGGCAAACGGAGCTTTTAGAGGCATATTTTGAAAAGGAAGGCTTGATGACGTTTTCTTGGAAGAAGACGTTTGGAGAAGCCAAAAAGCGTTTATACGCTGCTTTGTTTACACGCCATGTTGCGCTGCGAAAAGTTCCTGATTTAGTGATGGATTTTGAGAGATGGCAGGCATTTTTTAAAGTAGCAGCGTTTTCTTACCTTGCTGGGAAAAGGACTGTTGTTTTGGGGCTTAATCCACACGCTTCAGAAGGAGACGCTTTTGGAAATGAAGATTTAGTTTTAAAAGATAGACTGAAAAGTATGGCAGTACAATATGGCTTTGAATTTTTGGGGATAAAGGCTGCAGATACTGCTTTTTGGTTTGATGCTGAGCTTTACGTTTCTCTTTATCACGATCAGTGGCTTCCTTATTTGAAGGGGGCTCACTACTCTACACTTGTTGAAGAGACAGCGGGGCTCCCTGTATATCGTTTTTCAGCTCCCTCTGGTCCTGCTTGTGATAGGCTAAAAGGTAGGGTGTGGAATGAAGAGGAGTTCGAAAAGTTTGGAATAGTTAATCCTTATAAAGCCATATTTGATAGGACGCTTGAAGTTATAGAACGTTGATAATTTAACAGAAAAGGCAGCTGGCACTTTAAATTTTGTGATACAAAAAGGAGATGATTTATTAAAATTAAAACCAGAGAATGGAGATATGATGTGGTGTGTATATATTAATTTAAAGAGGGTGTGGAGAATGAAGAGGGAAGTAATGTTAGGAGTTAAGGTTTTGAGTCTCTGCATTTTGATACTAGGGGTTCGGATTTTTGCGCTGGGGAGTTTAATTGTTCACGTCATAAATGTTGGCCAGGGGGATTCCATATTAATAGAATTTCCAAGTGGTAAGAAAATGCTTATTGATGCAGGTGATACATTTGCCAAAGAAGATGTTATAAGCTTTCTGAGGCATCAAGATGCCACTAAACTTGATTGGGTTGTTGTGACACATCCTCATATTGATCACTTTGGAACGTTGGTTTATAACTGGAAGTATCTCAAAGTTGGTACTTTTATTGAGTACAAAGAGCCGCGAGTTAACATTGCTTATAAAGAGTTGATAAAGCAAGTTAAGGCTTCTAAGACCCCCATAGTAAAATGGAAATGGCCAGATAAGTTTGAAATAGATGGTGTTAAAATTTGGGTGCTTAATCCCTATGATGGATGTGATGCTGAATATCAGGATAATTACAATAACTACTCAATAGTTTTGTTGCTTGAATATGCTGGGAGGAGAATTTTGTTGACGGGTGATGCGGAAACTCCTGCAGAGCAGAGAGTAGTTGAGCATTTGAAAGAAATTGGAGAGTATGATACTGGTGAATTTACTATATTAAAGGCGGGGCATCACGGTTCATCAACTTCTTCCTCTTATGAGTTTTTGAATGCTATCAAGCCTTCTTACATTGCTATTTCTGTGGGAAAGTATAACGACTATGGACATCCAAATCCTGATACTGTAAGGAGATTGAAAAAGTATGGGCGAGTGTGGATGACAAAGGATGTTGGAACAATAACATTTGTGATGAGAGAGGATACTGTTGAAGTATTCACAGGCTTCAAAGATGGGGTTATATACGGGCCAGTTGTTGAAGAGTATAAAGGAGGAAATTTTTTGGTTTGGCAGACTCGCCTTGCATCAAGTTTCAAGGTTTTGTGGAACGGAAAAGTTTTATATGAGGATGATGAGTTAAAACCGGTGCATCGCTTGCCGCTTCTCTATCTTGCAGAAGCAGGAGTTAAAAACGGGGATAAAATTCAAATTATTAATTATAACGAGAGGTTTAAAAAGATAAAGATCGAGTGGGTAGCACAAGATTTACCGCCGGCTCAGGGAATTGGTGTTGCAAGGACAAAAGTTTATGTTGAATGGAAAAATGAACTACTTTTTACAAGCGGCGAGAAAGTTACTGTTAAACCTAAAAAAGAGGGATGGCAGAAGATTAAGGTTGGTTCGGCTTATTGGTGGGTGAAGGCCAAAAAAGCACGTTTAGCTATTGATGTGGGGCATAAGAATATTTATGTAAAAAAACTTGATATGTTCAAGAAAAAGTTTTCAAAGATATTTAACTATGTTGAGCTTGAAAGTTTGTCTGACTTGAGAGGTGTAGATGTGCTCCTTATATCTAATCCTAAAAAGCGCTACAGCAAGTGGGAGGTAAACGCCATCACAAAGTACTACAAGGGTGCTCTTGTAATGTGGGGAGCGAGTGATTGGAAATGGTTGAATGGAAATAAGGTTTTAAATGGTTTGTTAGAAAAGCTGGGAGAGAGTGTTCGTATAAACAGTGATACTGTCAAAAGTGGAAGTTATGCTGTTATCATTGCCAATGAATTTTCGCCTGCCCTTGATATGACTGGAGAAATTGTGGTGATGGGGGCTGCTACTTTGCTGAATACAGCTGATTATTTTGTTCCTTATGTTTTACCGGGGGCTGCTGAACATTTCGATGAGGATGGAGCAGGTGATGCGCAAGAGGTTAGTAAACCATACGTTGTTGAGGTGTGGAGTAAGAGGAGACCTTTAATAGTTGCCTCTTGGGTAGTGGGACGTGATATGAACAGCTACAAAAAAATAAATGGTCGGTGGAATGAAAAAGAGGTTGAATGGATAATGGATCAATTGGCAGGAGTGGGGAAGCGTTTTAGCAGTGTTCAGAAGAATAAAATTACTGAGGATAGAATGATCAATGGAAGAGTTACTAGCCAGAGAACGTCTCAAAATAAAGAGTTGTTTATGAGAAGGTTGATGTTAGAGGAATAAACCATTAGAAAAAGCAGTTTAACTGAAGTTTGTTTATTGAGTAAGGTTCATTTAAAGATATACCGTTTCTGCCCGAAAATGATTTGATGAAGGTCATAAAAGGATTTATATGGGTAGTTGTTTTTCTTGTATGGATTTCGTATCTCTCATCTGGAGAGCTTATCAAGGAGATAAGGCATTTACTCGGGTATTCCCCACTATTGTTTTCGATTTTTTTGTTGAAAGTTGCACTTGAATTGGAAGAAGTGGCCGCTGAACCTATAGAAAGTATCTCAATTCCTTCTGAAAAAGCGGAGAATATTAATGATGTTGATAGTTCCAGAGTTGTAGATTTTCAAAGAGAGCATATGGATGGGGTGCGTTGGGCTCCATGGTTGCTTTTTCTTGCTTCAAGTCCATTTGTGGCTGAGCAAATTTTTGGTGATGGCGGTAGTATTGGATTTAAGATGGTATTTTTCCTGCAATATGCTTTCGGATATACATTTACTTTGGCGTTGGCGTTCAGTGTATTGCTGTTAGTATTGTTTACAGAAATTGATGATGATTTATTGGAAGATGGAGTGTCAAAAGCTTATACGTTTTCAAGGGATGTGTTACGTGCTTTACTGGATAGGGTTGGCAATTTTATTTTGAATTTGTGGAGTTTTATGAAAAAAAATGTGTTTATCTGGGACATTCGTAGAAGCGAGGATAGTGCTTCTGAAGAAAGAATTACTGGAAAAGAAGAAGAGGTTATTGAGAAGGAAGGTTCATATGATATTGAGGAGAATGGGAAAAAGGAAGTGCAAGATTCTTTTCGAGAGGAGTCGTCTAGTTCTGTAGCTGATGGTGTGGAAGAGTTTGAATTTGAAGATGAAGTGGAAACTGTTGAGTTTGAGGAAAATGAGGAAGATTTAGAGGCTTTGAAAGAGGAGTTACAAGAGGCACTTCAGGAATTTGGAGTCAAGTCAACGGTTGTCAATTATCAAGCGGGACCATCTGTTGTTATGTATGAGGTAAAGCTGGATAAGGGAGTTAGGTTGAATAAGCTTACGAATTTATCAGATGATTTAGCGGTAAAATTGGCAGCGGGTAGAATCAGGATAGTTGCGCCATTGGAAGGGAAAGATACGGTGGGAATAGAGTTACCACGAAAAAAACGCCAGACAGTGTTATTTAAAAAGCTTGTCTCCTCTAAAACCTTCAGACGTACTCCTACTCCCCTTCCACTTTTACTTGGAGTTGATATAACAGGACGAGTAAGAATAGATGATTTAAGAAAAATGCCACATCTTCTCGTTGCTGGAACTACAGGATCTGGAAAGAGTGTATTTTTACATTCTGTAATATGTGGAATAATGACCAAGGCGACGCCAGATGTGGTTAAGTTCATACTTGTTGATCCTAAGATGGTTGAGTTTTCGCTTTACGAAGGATCACGTTATCTACTCATACCACCAGTGGTTGATGTGAGAAAGGCCTCAAGGGCTCTCAAGTGGGCAGTGGACGAGATGGAGAAGAGGTATGAACTTCTTACGCGCTACAAAGTCAAAGATATAGAGGCGTATAATGCTGTGGCAGAAGAGAAGATGCCCTACATAGTGGTTGTAGTTGATGAGCTTGCGGATCTTATGATGGTTGCCAGAAACGAGGTTGAGTTGTCGATTGCACGTCTCTCGCAGAAAGCCCGTGCAATTGGTATACACCTTGTTATTGCTACTCAGCGTCCCTCTGTGGACGTGCTCACAGGTGTGATAAAGGCGAATTTACCTTCGCGCGTTGCCTTTTCTGTTTCTTCAGCAACTGACTCACGCGTTATTTTGGATGCAAAAGGTGCAGAGAGTTTGCTTGGAAAGGGAGATATGCTATACAAACCAATTGGCAGCAATACTCCACTTCGTATTCAAGCACCTTTCCTAGCGGAAAAAGAAATAATTCAAATTACTGATAAGTGGAGGGGGGATACTCAAGAAGCATTAGAGATGGAGACTGTGATATTTGAAGGTGAAAAACTTGAAGAATTTGATCCGTTACTTCCAGAAGCATTGGTACTTGTTGCAAAGACTGGTAAAGCCTCTGTTGCCAATTTTCAACGTCTTTTTAAAATAGGACATACACGTGCAATGTATTTGATGGAGCAGCTTGAGAAAGTTGGGGCTGTAGGGCCATTTGAAGATAAGAAGCCTAGAAAAGTACTGGTGGATTTGGAAGGGGCATCGCGTATATTGAGTAGACTTGGGATAGCCGAGGATAAAATTGAGCAGCTGATTGATGATGTTGGATGAGTAAGATGAAAATAAAAATTGATAAACCTTGAAAAAGGCTTGTATTGGCAGTTTATAGCCTATTTGGTATGATATAGACGGTACTACAGTTTATCAGGGGGGAGTTTTATGCCAGCAAGTGGTAGGAAGATTCAGGAGGAGAGGGAATTTAAAGAAGAGGTACGTGAATTTATAGAATTTATAAAGATGGTGTTTAACTATCCAATAGATTCGTTAAAAAGGACTTATAAAAAGAGCCGTTTTTTATTTGCATCTCAGATCATATTTTTAGTAGTCATAGGTGTTTTGGTTGGCTACATGTACGTGAGGTTGTTTGATGTAGGAAAGTTTTTCACTCATATAGAGGGAAAGGTGTTCAAATTTCCACCTCAGACTATACCTGGGACGACTGTGGCAACGTATCAGATTCGTATTCAGCCAGATAAGGGGATGCCTATAACTGAGACTGTTACTGCTGACTTTTACGCTAGTTTAAACAATGGGGATATTGTAGTGAAGCCATTTCTTTCAACCTCATGGGTGAAAAAGGGCCAGAGTTTGAGTTTTGGGCAATACTTACAGGACCTATTGTTTTTACTATTTGGTTTGTTTGTTTTTGGGTTTCTATTTGTCAGTACTGTTTCGTTCGTTAGCTTATTGTTTAACAGTTTCATAGAAGATGAGGAGACTCAAAAGAAAAAGAAGAAAGGGACTAAATCAAGGACTGGAAAAAGTTCAAAGTCTGCTAAAAAGACAAGTAAAGGACGTAAGAAGAAGTAGTTTGTTGCTTAAAAAATAGCCTATCCAAGGGTTGAGTTGTTAAGATAATGGTGTATGAAAGGATTAGTGTTTAAAAGTGTTGTTCACCTGACGGCTTTCTTTTTATCAAAAATTTTTGGATTTGCGAGAACTATAGTTTTACTTAGAAAATTTGGTGTATCCCAATCTTATGATAAGTTTTGGATGTTTTTTAATGTGTTGTCTCTTGGATTGCATCTAATATCTTCTTCACTTGAAGGATCTTTTATGTTTTTGGGAAAGAGTAGGAAAAATTTAGGTTTTAAGCTATTGCTTTTGTCTGAGTTCATATTTATGGGATATGCAACTTTAACCGCAGTAACGCTAGTGTTTTTTACAGGGTATATGACTTTTTGGAAGTTGTTGTTAATATTGTATTTTTTGGTTGAGATAGCGATGGTACACCTAGAAGTGCAGATAAGTTATTCGGGTTACTACTGGCTTATAAATGTTTTGAGATTGGTTTTTTCAATTAGCATGTTTTTGGTGGCATTTTTCGGAAAAAGTGGTGTTGTGACTTTGGTATACATGTTTTTGTTACCTGCTATTGTGACTTTGTTTGTAGAATATGCTTTTTACATGTTTAAGATAGCTCCTATAGTGGAGAGTTTTCCAAAAGTTACGTTTGATAGAGCATTCAAAATTTTTGTGTTGAATATTAAGGGAGTAATTTTGAAGGTTAGTGCAAATAAAATATACGCCTTGGTTGATTACTTTTTTATGATGATGTATCACGTTAGTGTTACTATTGGTCAGTATACTAACCTGATGTTGGGGGGAATTTTTTCTGCTATTAAATCTTTGTTTATGAGAGCAAGCATAGAGTTTTCAAAAAAGGGTAAGGAGTATTACCTTGGGATGTACAGAAAATTTACGGATTTGGTTTTTTATGTAGCAGGTCCTGTGAGCGTAATTATATACCTTTTTTCTGCAGACATTGTCAGAGTGGTTGCTAACTGGATGCCGGCTAGTATTAATTTAATATCATTTTCGGAAGCGTTAAGGGTTAGTGTTATTCAGAGATTAGTAGTGGGAATGCAGTGGATATATTTGGTTAGATATTTTCAACTTGTGGGAAGACCACAGGCTTATTGGGAGTTGAGTTGGATGAGTATAATAGCAAATGTTATAGCTGATTACTTGTTGGTGAAGGATTATGGAATAGTAGGTGTATATTTTGGAACGAGTGTGGTAGGTTTTGTAGTTGTGTCTTATATTCTTGTCAAGGAAGGATTTGATATAAGCGTGCTTTTTTTTAATATTTTGAAAACTTTTACTTTGAATGGAGTTTTGTTTTTGCCACTTAAATTTATGGGGATAAGGGGTATAAGTTTATTGGCAATTGTTGCTTTTATTACACCAATTGCTTACGTTTTGTTTGAACAATTTTACGAATTACCTGCAAATTTTAGGATTAGTAGAATTTTTAAAAAGAAAAATTAAGTTGGCATTAACTTTTTGAGATATGCAGCATACTCTTTTATTTTGTTTACAGAAGATTTACCAAACTCTTCGCGATTTTTCCGTTTTACTTTTGCTTTTATGAGAGCAAAAGAAACATTCATTGGATAAAATTTTTTCTTTGGAACGGTTAACCACTCGTAAATTCCGCGAAGCATTGTATTTTGAGGGGGAAGGATTTCCTCGTGTAAAAAACGTTTTTTTATGGAGTTTGCGGTAAATATGCTTGCAAGCATTCCTGTGGCAATGGCTTCAATATATCCTTCAATTCCAGAAAGTTGGCCCAGAATTGCTATGTTTGTACCTTTTATCTGTAGTTTTTCATCCAGCACTTTTGGAGCGTTAATGTATGAATTTCGATGTATTACCCCCAGTCTGACAAATTCTGCTTTTTCCATACCCGGAAGTTTTCGAAGGATTCGTTTTTGTTCCCCCCATTTGAGGCGAGTTTGAAATCCAACAAGCCCCCATGCTTTCTGCTCAAAATCTTCTTGACGAAGTTGCACTACTGCAAACGGCTCTTTTCCTGTTTTTGGATCCACTAAGCCTTTGGGAGATAGCGGACCGTATTTTAAAGTCAAATCTCCGCGCTTTGCCATCTCTTCAATAGGAAGGCATCCCTCAAAAAAATTTTTATCATGATCATGAAGTTCAACTGTTTCTGCACTCTTTAGGTCTTCTACAAGTGAAAAATACTCCTCTTCTGTTAGAGGAATATTGAGGTAGTCTTTTGCATGAGGAACGTGCCTATTAGCAAAAAACATTTTGCTTTTATCAAGTGAATAATCCCAGACAACTGGAGCTATGGCATCCCAGAAGTGAAAAAAGCCACCTGATAGTTTTTTTATCTCTTCGGCAAGCTTTCCGTCAACTAGTGGGCCTGCTGCACAGATTATCAGTTTGTAAGAAGATAGTTCTTCAAAAGAGGTTATTTCCTTTTTTATAACGTTTATCAAAGGAGTTTCATTTATCATAGCAGTTATCTTTTGGGAAAACACTTCTCTGTCAACTGTTAAAGCTCCTTCTTTAGAGATTGCACACTCGTAAGCTGTTGTTATCAACGGACTTGAGAGTGCAAGAAGCTCTGCTTTTAGAATACCTGCCGCAGTTTTAAGTGATGTGCCTCGCAATGAATTGCTGCATATTAGATAGGCGAACTTGTCTTGCTTCTCAAAAGCATCGACTTCTATGCCAAAACTTGCAAGTTTAAGAGCAAATTCGGATCCTGCAAGTCCCAGACCAATTAGCGCAACTTCTGCCATAGTCTCACCACAATTCTTTTGTTATGTCTAACAATCCAATAGGATACAATTCCTATAAGGCTCCACTTTATCACATTAAATTGTAGAATAATGAAAAACATTGTGCTATCTAAATGCCCTGTGTAAAATTTGACAGCAATAGAACCTACAATTATTCCGCTAATGACGGTTAGAACTGATGATAAAAGGAAATGCTGAGTTAAGTAGACTGAGCTTAAAAATATGGAATTAAGAGTAAAGTCAACAGCAACTCCTATAGGATCTGGACGCATCAGGAAAAATAAAAAGTCCTTTATAAATAGAGCTGATACCCAATTACCCTTTAAAATTGCGAAAGTGGCTAATACAACTGCAGATAAATCCACCTTTAGATAAGGGGCTGCTGGAATAACTGGAAACTCGAATAACATTACCAGAAAAGCAACTGTACCAACTGCTGCTGCTGGAACTACTCGGGCTTTTAAATTTGCTTTACGATGCTTCAATCTCCAGCTCACCCGCTTCGTATCTTTTCTGCTTGAAGTAGTGCCAGCAAGCTTGAAGAGCGTTGTAGAGAGTTTGTTGAGATTCTTGATCTGGAACCCTTATTATAAATCTATCCTCTTCTGTTATGACAGCTACAGGATAACCGAATATATCAGGGAGATCTTCACGTAAAATTTCAGCTCTTTTGTATTGAGGGAACTCAACTTTGTAAACAGAAGTTCCTATTTGTTCCTTAGTAATTTCAACGAAGTCGTATGAAAATCTAATCTGCCACTTAATACGTGTTTGTAAGAAAAGATATGCGGCGCTCAGCAAAAATGCTGCAGCAAGTGAGGTAAATAGTATGAAATTTGAGAAAATTTTAAACAGACAGATTAAACCTAGAAAACCTAGAAAACCACTTACTCCCCATAAGATATAGATTGTCTTTTGAGGATACAAAGTTGGGGATTGAACAATCCAATCTTGACCGTCTTGGAATATGCGAACACAGGTGCCAGAAGTAAGAATTTCAGATGGTTTTGGGATACGTTGGTTTTTCTTCTTTGTAGTGTCTTTAAAGTCTTCCAAAAGCATTTCGTCGCTCATCCCTACCACATCCCGTTTTTAGTATTGAGCGTAAATATTATAAAAAAAAAGCCCTGCCCTCATCAATCGAGAGCAGGGCCACGCATTATTGGTAATTTAACCCCTTCAGGGATTACTCAGCTAGCCTCTTAGAGAAGAGATCAGCCAGCATGTCATCCCACAGGTGATCTTGGGAGAACTGAAGCTTACCGTATTTATCCATCAAGTAAGAAGCATATTTTGGAACCCAGATGGACATGCCGGTGACTTTTAATCTGGTTGAATTGGTGTGAGCTGCAACTACGGCAGCTTTGTAAGCCTCAAGTGCTTTGTCTGTATCTACAAACTTATCCATGCGCTTTAAGAGAGTTCCTAAGTCTTTGTAGTCGGTGTAATAGAAGTTTGGTGAATACTTCATAGTTCTAAGGAGTTCCTTCTTGTCTTCAAGGTTTATAACATCCTTTGCAACCTCATCGAGTTCATCTGCAAGAGCATCGATCTTTGAAAGATCTATGGCACTTTGAGTAACGTCTGGCTCATGACCCTGTGAACCGTAGTTGTAAGAATCAACGAATGCTTTTGCCATAAAAGCTGCCAAATCGCGAGTAGATATTGTTGGATTTTCTACGAGTTTTGTAAGGATGTCATCGTGTGGCCAGCCGTCCCAAGGTTCTGTCTGCTCGCTGTAAACGAGGTAATCTGCATAATCCTTGAGTTCGTACGCAACTTCAAGCATTCCCATCAAGCATGCGTCCATTCCAAAAAGATCAATTTTTTTACCGGCAATCTTGACAAGCTCTGCTCCAAATTCATGAAGCTCCCAAGATTTGATATGATTACCACTTTGATCGTCGTAAGAAATTCCTTTCAAAAGAGGATTGTCCTTTTTCTTCCATCCAGAACCGTGGTTCCAGAGAACAACTGCGTATCTCTTTGCAGGATACTGAGCAACTACATCTTTAAATACTTTTGCAAGGACTCTCCAATCTCCCATGTCAAGTTCGCCATAGTCTTTCAGAAGAGTAGAATTAATCTTTTTCATATTTGGGTCTTTTTGAACATAGAAAAGGCGTGTTCCTGTCCAGTTACCCTCGTCATAGGAGTAGCCTCTTGCTCTGTCCAAAAGAACGACAATGTTAACTTGATCGGTGCTACCTGCGATTTCCATTTCATTCAAATCATCAAGTCCTGCGCCTTCAAGGTTGTTGTCAGCGTTAATAAATACGACCCATGTCCATTCTGCTGTTTGAGCAGCTGCACTAAAATACAAAAGCATCACTAAGGAAAGCAAGCTAACAACATACTTCTTCATACTCCTCACCCTCCTACCTACATTCTCCCTAAAATTTAGCAAGTGTAACCTAACGCTTTACCTCAATATTCTTCCTGCTACTGTCCTGCATACTTCAATTTTAATGTAAAAATTACTGGTTGTTCCAAATGACTGTAAGATATTATTATATACTGATTTTAGGTTAGGTGTCAAATTTTGTTCAAATAATGTTTAATGTGGCATATAAATGATTAGTGATACCTCATGGTTTTGCATACTAGTTTTATCAAAAGAGAATTGGTGAATAAGTGATCAGTGATGATAAAAAAGTGATTAGACGAAAAAGGTGTTTTTGCTAAAATATATAAAGGATTAGTATAAGCTTTGTTGAAGTTGGAATTTTAATGTGCCTGGATAATAGGGGAGTTTTGAAAACTTTAGGATGAGGAGTTAGATAACCTTTCAAAGGAGGGATTTGATATGTCTTTAAAAGTTTGGATTGATGGCAAATTTTATCCAAAGGAGGAGGCAAAGATTAGTGTTTACGATCATGGGCTTTTGTATGGAGATGGTGTTTTTGAAGGTATAAGAGTTTATAATGGAAGGGTATTCAAGCTGGATGAGCATATAGATAGACTATACGATTCTGCACATGCTATATGGCTTGAGATTCCAATGACCAAAGAGGAGATGAAGAAGGCAGTTATTGAGACGTTGCGCGAGAACAACTTAAACGATGGTTATATTCGACTTGTTGTGACAAGAGGAGTTGGAGATCTTGGATTGGATCCGAGAAAATGTCCCAAACCTACAGTTATCATAATCACAGACACAATAAAACTTTACCCTGAGAAGTTTTACGAAGAAGGAATAAAAGCAATAACTGTTCCTACGCGCCGTATGAATCCTGAAATGTTTTCACCTCGTATTAAGTCGCTTAATTACTTGAACAACATAATGGCGAAGATTGAGGCAATAACTCACGGAGATTACCTTGAGGCTATAATGTTGAATGCTGAGGGGTATGTAACTGAGTGTACAGCAGATAACGTGTTCATTATAAAAGGAAATACCCTTACAACGCCTCCAAAGTACATAGGAATCCTTGAGGGGATTACACGTAACACTGTGATGGATATTGCACGTAAGGTTGGAATGGAGGTTAAGGAGGAGTTGTTTGGTCGTTACGATGTGTACACGGCAGATGAGTGCTTCTTGACTGGTAGTGCAGCTGAGATTATGCCTCTTGTTGAACTTGATGGGAGAAAGATAGGTAATGGAAAGCCTGGTAAGTGGACTTTGAAATTGCGTGAAGAGTTTAAGAAGCTTGTTCAAAGTGAGGGAACTCCAATAAATTAAATTTCTTCCGACTCACTCTTTAGAGGGGAGTTAGGACGATAGATGGAGGGAATAATAAGGGAAGAGAAGAGAAGAGAAGAGAAAAAAAGAGAAGAGAGGCGCCGTCACTCTAATGTAGGCGAAGTTGAAAACATTGAATTGTTTGATAATAGCAATCGGATATGCAACCATATAATGGATGTGAGTTTGGTAGTTGAGGAAGTGTGCAATTAATGGAGCGCTAAATTTGTATGTATTGAATTTATGTAGTTATTCGAAGTTTAAAAGAGTGGTTAGGCGCAGGTACATGAATTAATAGGTTAAATTTTAAAAGGTATTTTGTAAAAGGGAGGTTGATCTAATGCCGGAGTGCATATTCTGCAAAATAGCAGCAGGAGAGATAAAAGCTGATGTTGTTTA
>Ga0256838_1000100_pt1 | contig 60818 bp, 63 predicted proteins | sample 4571419metaG_FD_185978 | JGI IMG/M metagenome (GOLD analysis project Ga0256838, IMG submission 185978) | Hydrothermal vent microbial communities from Guaymas Basin, Mexico - 4571-419 | ecosystem: Environmental > Aquatic > Marine > Hydrothermal vents | place: Mexico: Guaymas Basin | collected... | reverse complement strand
TCTAAAGTCTTTAGAATCTTATTTGTAGCAAGATTTATATTTTTCACAATAGATTTTAAATCTCCAGGAAGTATATTTTCATCGTAAGTTTTAAATTCAAATTTTTGCAAATCTTTTGAAAGCTCTTCTACAAAACTTACTATTTTTTTTAAGTTTTCTATAATATTTTCCAAAGATACCTTTAAGGTTTTTAAGTCTCCTTGAAAAATATCATCTTTTAAGGTTATATTGATATTTCCTTGTGAGATTTTATTTGATATAGATTTTATATCTTCTAAAATTGTTTTATTAACATTTATTATTTTCTCTAACGCTGCCTTTAATTTTTTAAAATCTCCTTTAAAAATATTTTCATTAAGTTTTACATTTAAATTTCCCTTTGATATCTCTAAAGCAGTTTGAGAAATACTATCTAAGATAATATTTAATTTTTCCAAAAATTCATTAATGATCTTTCCAATCCTTCCTATTTCATCGCTTCCTTCCCTTAAACGAACTTTTAAATTTCCATTTGTAACTTTTTCTAAAGTTTTTTCTAAACTGTGAAGCTCTTTTTCTAAATTTCTTTTTAAAAGAGTTATAAGAATAAGATTTATTAGAACCACAAATAGTATACTAAAAAATATAATATAAAATATTTTTCTTTTTAAATCTTCTTTCTGGAGAAAATAGGTTTTGTTTGAAATACTAGTTCCAATTACAAAATTCCAAGGCTTAAATTCTTTTCCATATATATTTTTATAAAAACTTTCAGAAACTTTACTTTTCTTTATATTTTTATAAAGTTTTTGAAAATCTTTATTTTTTGTATTTTTATAAAAAAGAAAAATACCTTGATTATTTCCATAATTTAAATTTTTTATAATTTTCTCTGCCTTTCTTTTAGCTTCAGTTTCTGTTAGATGATTCATTTTATACTCTTTGTAATAGTAGTTAGCTACAGAATATGCAAGTTGAGTCAAATTTTTTGCTTTATTTTTTTGATTTTCAAATAAAATATTTTTAATTACAAAATAAGTTATAAAACCTACAAGGAAGAAAACTATTATTGATATACTCGCAGAAAAAATAAACCAAAAAGAAAAACTTCTTGAGCTTTTCATAATTCCCTCCATGAAAAGAAGATAAACAATAAATAATTTTCGCACAATTATTTAATTTTTTTAAAAAAATTATTTAATTTTTGAAAAAACACTGAAGAAACAAATTAAAGGACGTTTTAAAGAAACGAAATTAAAGACAAAAGGGGGATTTCCCCCCTTATTTAATTTCTGACCAACCTAAAGTTGCATTTTCGGAAGGAATGAATAGTATATAGCGAGGCAAGATATCAACTTTTAATTTTTTCATAATAAATTCTCTTACTTCTTTTATTTTCCAGAAGAAAAGTAAATTTCCACCAAATGTTACCCGAGTCCAAAAACCAAGTCTCAAAGGAATTTCAAAATGTTTTATTTGATTTAGAAGTTCTTGATAAAACATATCTAAAGGATGATCTTTAAGCATTTCATGCTCTATCCTTGCTAAAGCTTCACAAAAAGAATGACAGGCAGCCTTTATTTTTTCTTTATAAGGAGAAGAAAACTTTACATCTACACTTCCTTTAAAAACTTCGGCTTTAAAAAATTCTTTTATAACCTTTGTTTTTAAATCAAAAACAGCTACATTTGCTTCCTTAATTTTCTCTTCGGGAAGATATATTTTCTCATCTACTTCTAAACCATCTAAAATAGGATGTTTTTTAAAAACTATATCTTCAATAGTATCTACAACCTCTTCTAGTTTTAACTTTTCGGAAAGCAAATATTTTTTCACTTTATTTTCAATCTCTTTATCCTTCTTTATAAAGTAAAATATTGAGGCAGTTTTTATTGCATCTCTTACTAAAGAACCCGGCAAATAAGGTTTTCCATCTTCATCTCTTAAAAATTCTTTTTTATAAAATGTAACTGGAGTATAAGCTATAAGCATTTATATCCTCCCTTTTAAATAATTATTTAACATCCCAAAGGGCAATATTTTGATCTATTTTTTTCGCTATTCCTAAATCAAATAAAGATATTGTAGGTACAAGCCAAGAAAACCAATATCTTGGTTTTTTATCTTTATTTTCCCCAAAGTAAGCAAAAGAAAGTCTATAAAAATCTGTCTCTTTTGCAATCTTTTTTGCTTCTTTTAAAAATTCTCGAGCTTTGGGAGGAAGTTCATGATATGCATAAGGTTTACCTTGCTCACCTTTATGTTTTATAAATTCTGTTACTAAACCCACATTTCTAATAGCTTCTATTAAATAATTAAGCTTTTGTTTTTTAAAGTAAGTTAATAAAACTTCTCCAGCAGGAACTTCTAAAATACGAATATCTTCCTCATTTTCCTCTACTAGATCCCCAATTAAATAGGCTATCCCATCTCTAATTTCTATATAACATATAAGCTTTTTATTTTTTGGAAGTTTATCAAGAACTTCCTTAATTTTATATTTAACACCTTCATACTCAAATTCTTCATTTATTTTCTTTGCTTTACTCTCCACAGCAAAAAAAGTCTCTTTTCCGTCCTTTAATCCAAACATTAAATCAAATCCCCATCTTTGAAGATCCTTAATTTTAAATTCCACATGTTTTTCAACATCCCCAAATTTTTCAAAAACTAAAGTTTTTATAATTTGAAGTTCTTTAATTTGCCATTGACGAGTAATAAGCATTTTGCTATTTAACCTCCTTTTTAAATATTATTTTTTTAAATTTTGGCAATTAAAAATTAGTATATAAACCTAACTTAAATTAAGTTTTAAATATATTTTTTTATTTACTCTAAATATTAAAATAATATTTTTAAAAAATATATCAAGTTTATATTAGAAAAATTAAAAGAATATTTTATATATTAAACAAAAATATTAAATGCAATATATTAAAATTCATAAAAAATTTTTTTTATTTTTAGGAGTAAAAATAAATGGCTTATTATTACTACAGAGCTACAGATCCAAGCGGAGAAACTGTATCAGGTATTATAGAAGCTATAGATAAAGCTGATGCCATTGAAAGACTTACAGCTTTATCTTTAATTCCTGAACGATTAATAAGAATACCTTCGATTATATATTACCTAATAAAATACATATTTTCTCCTTCTCCCTATATGTCACCTCGGGAACTTGCAGACTTTTTAAAGTCCGTTGGAATAGGTATTAAAGCAGGTATACCCTTACTTGAACTTCTTATCTCCATTCAAGAGGAAATAGAGTCTCGTCGAGGCAAAGCTGCGGTTAGAGAAATTATTCAAACTTTGTCTTCTGGAGGGACCTTTACTCAAGCTTTAAAAAAACTAAAGTTTGTTCCACCTATTGTAATTGCTTTTGCAGAAATTGGGGAAGAAACAGGTAATCTAGCTGAAAACTTAATTTATGCATCTCAAAGAATTGAATTTATAGAAAATGTTAAATCCCAAATTAAAAGTGCATCAATATACCCTATAATTAGTTTGATTGTAATAATTGCGTCTTTATTTGTTTGGATATACGTTGTTATCCCCAAAATAAGTACATTTTTATCTAGTTTAGGTTTGGAGCTTCCAGCTTATACGCTATTTCTTTTAAAGCTTTCTAAACAAAGAGAGCTAATTTTAATTTACTTTTTAAAAGTAATAGGTTTTATATTTGGTTTTATAATTCTTTTAAAATTTATAAAGAGACACTATGGGAAGGATCATTTTCTTATTTATATAATAGATAAAATAAAAATGAAACTCCCAATTATTGGAAGATTAACAAAAGAGTACTATCTTTTTTTAATAGCTTCTTTTATGTCTTCTCTTTTAAAATCAGGTTCTAGTATGGAAAAAATGTTTGCTATTTTACGTTCAGTTATAGATAATGCTGTATTTTATAGAGCTATAAATGAAATTAATGAAAGGGTAAATAAGGGAGAATCTTTAGCCGAAGCTTTTAGAGCTACAAATTTGTTTCCTCCTTTCTTTTTAAGATATGTAGCGGTAGGAGAAAAAACAGGTACTTTAGATGAACAACTTGAAGTTATTGCAAATTTTTATAAGGAAAAGCTTGACAGAGTTTTATCTACTATTCCAAAATTAATAGAACCTTTACTAATTGCATTTACAGGTATTATTACTTTAGCTATGATTATGGCTGTATTTTATCCAATTTACTCTCAAATTGGAAAAATTATTGGAAAAGGCGGAGGATTCTAAAAATTATTTCAAGTTAAGAATATCACATAAAGAAGTTTTTTGTTTGTTTTTATCAAGAATAACTAACTTTAAACTACATGGAAAATCGTATTTTGTAAGTTTCAAAGATATATGTTTGCAGTTATTTGATTTTAAAAAAAGCTTACTATTTAAATACACATAACAAATATCTTTATCTTCTGCATTATCTGAAATGAAAAATTCCAAAAGCTCCTTATTTTGAAAAAAATCTATATACGGCTTAAGATTATAATTTTCAATAGATAATAAAGTTTGATTATATAAAATTTTATCTCCATTACTTATAAAAAATTTAAGTTCAAAATTTCCTTCGTATTTATATCTATGAAGAAGATAGCTATATTTTTCACAATTTGGAATATACATGTTTTCTCCATCTCCAAAATCAATTAAGCATTTATATGTTTTCATATTTAAATTTCCAATTTTCCAAGAAATTTTATATAGATTTTTTCCTAAAGAGGACACTTTTAAAGTAAGATTATAATCTTCAGGAATCAAATTTTCATCTAGATAAGCTAAATACTCTTTCCTTTTATCAATCAAGTTCATCGAAGAATCATAAAGAAAAAATGTAAAAGAATTTATAGGGGAAGATAAAGCTATATTTATATTTTTCTTACTTTTAGATAAAGAGTAAACGGTATTAAAAGTAGAATATTTTAAGTATGTATATTTTGCAGGATATATTATTTTTAAAGAAGCTTCTTTATAAAAGTTAATAATTTCTTTTGGTTTTACACAATCTATATAGTAATTTGATATTTTTTTTGAAGGACAATATTTATATTTCAAATCATCCAAAGTAACATAAAAAAATTTAAGTTTAGGATCTTTAACCTCAAGATAGTTTTCATCTAGAAATTTAAAATCTTTATTTACCTTACCTTTCCCATCTAGAACAACTATATAAAGAATATTATTTATATCTTGGTTTAAATATTTTAATTTTAAAAAACTTGCATCAAAATTTTTAGGACTATCAATCTGATAATTGCAGGGCATAGGATAAGTTTTTAAAAAAGCCTGAGAATATATCATATAACTTTGTGGATAATATTTTTTTAAAAGAGAAGAACTTAAAAATAAATTAAAATCATCTAAATCTAAAGAGTTAGAAAGAAGCTCTGACTTTATTTTTTTTATTCTTTCTTCATATTTTAATTGATGGTAATATGCAATAAAAGCTGTCCAGGTTGAAGAAAAGATAGAAATTAATATTCCAAGAATTAAAAGAACAATTGCAATTTCTATTAAGGTATAAGAACATTTAAAAAACTTTTTTCTTTGTTTTTTTAATTTTAATCTTTGAGTTACGGTTTGAGAAATAGATTTTCTTTTATTATCACACAAAATTTGCCCCAAGAACCCGCTTGGCTTCATTTATATCGGTTTCACCGGTAAGAATCTTGTAAGCTGCAACTTTTGACATATCTAAAAAATTTTGTTCTTCAAGTTTCTTTTTGATATCTACTAAGGAAGCATTTTGATAAAACATATTAATTAAATTATCATCTAACTCTAATACTTCTGCTAAAACCGTTCTACCAATATATCCTCTTCCCCCACATCTTTCACAACCCTTTGCTCTATACACCTTTGGTTCTTCTTTTAAAAGTTCAAAAACTGTAGGATACTTTGATTTTAAAATTTCAATATCTTCTTTTGCTTCTTCTTTACAGAAAGGACAAAGCTTTCTTAAAAGTCTTTGAGCAGAGATTACTTTTAAAACCGATAAAGCCATATCCTTATCACGAACTAAATTTAAAAGTCTTTGAACAGTTGTAACAGAGCAGTTAGCATGAATAGTTGATAAAAGTAAATGACCTGTGTTTGCTGCCTCTATGGCAGTGTTTGCAGTTTCATCATCTCTAATTTCCCCAAGTAAAATAACATCTGGGTCCTGACGCATAAAATATTTTAAAGCTGTAGAAAATTTATATCCAATTGCAGTGTTTATTTCCGTTTGATAAATAAAATTAAAGCGATATTCTATTGGATCTTCTACAGTAACTACATTTCGCTTTAAATAATTAATACTTCTTAAAAGAGAATATAAAGTTGTAGATTTCCCCGAACCAGTTGGACCTGAAACTATGACCATTCCAAAAGATAAATTAATTGCTTTTCTAAGAAGCTGCTTCTGAGGTTCCAAGAAACCAAGAAAATCAAGGTTAAGTTTAGAGATATCCTTTTTAAGGACTCTCATAACAACTTTTTCACCAAAGGCCGTTGGAAGGGTAGATACTCTAACATCTACTTTTTGTCCTAAACTCGAATAGCTAAATGATCCATCTTGAGGAATTCTTCTTTCTGCAACATTCATATTAGCCATAAGCTTTATTTTTGAAACTATCGGCCCATGCAAAGAGTAAGGTATAACTGTCATAGGTTGTAAAATTCCATCTATTCTTAAAAATAAGAAAGATATATTAGAAAGAGGATTTATATGAATATCTGAAGCGTTATAGTATATTGCCATATTTAAAATTAAATCTACTACTTTTTCTATATCTGGATCAGGTTTTAAAACTTCTTCGGTAAATTGCTTATCTAATGGATTTGTATAGTAGGTATAGTAAATTTCTATAGCTCGAATTATAGCTTCCGGCTCAGAAATGGCAAATTTTACTTTATAGTTTTTTAATAAACTTCTTATAGTAGCTTGTTTTCTAATATCATAAGGATCATCTATTACAACTAATACACTATTTTCTTTAGGATCAATATCCACACAAAGAGCATTATATAAACTAGAAATTCTTTTTGTAAGTAAAAACAAAGCTTCCTTTTTCGGATAGTACTCTTCTAGATTTATATATGGTAAATTTGCTTGATAAGCTAAAGCTAAAGCCAATTCTCTTGGAGATACAAATCCAAGTTCTTTTAAAATTTCTCCAAGTTTCTTTTTATGAATTTTTTGAATTTTTAAGGCAACTTCAATATGCTCTTCTGTAATAAAACCAAGTTTTACAAGAATTTCTCCTAAACGAACTTTAGGTTGTTGCACTTTTAGATGCTCCTAGTCTTTTTCTTTTGTTCTTAGTTTTAATTAAATCAACTTGAAAGTATTTTAACACAGAAAATTAAAAATCAACGCTTGTCCCCGCAAATCCTTCCAAAGTATGTTTATCATACAAATATCTTGTTCCAACAAAAATAGAAAAATAATTAAATTTTCTTCCAGTATTTATTTCAAAATAAGGAAAAATAAAGTTTTCAAAGAAATATTTCTTGTTTGTTAGCTTATAACCTAAAGCAAGCTTACTTTCATAAAATCCAGCTTCTAAAGAAAAATAAGGATTTAAATATCTAGAGAACAAAAAAGTAAATTTTAAAGTATCTTCCTTTTCCAGAAAATCAAGTCTAATTTCATTATTATTCAATTTTAAACTACTAGAAAATCCATAAGAAAAATTTTTATTTGTATTTGCTCTAAAAATTATTTTTTTATTAAATTCATACTTTTTTGAAAGAAAATTATTTACCCTTTTCTCAAGATAAGTAATGTTTTCTAGAGAACTTTCTATATTTTTATAAAGCTCATCTCCTTCTATAAGCTTCCACAAGGTTCCATTTGAATTTTTTACTCTTACTAAAATATCATTTAAATTTTTTAAAACTTTATAACTTTCGTCTAGATTTTTCTTTAAAGCTTTTAAAAGTTTTTCATTTTTAGTTTCATTTAAAAGATAATTTAAATTCTCTAAATTTAGTTTCAAAAGAGCAGTTGTTTCGTTTATGGAGAAACTTAAAGTTCGGGCTAAATCTTCATAAGAAGATAATGTAGAATTTGTTTTTTTAGATAAAGAAATAAGAGCAATATTAGTATTATCTATAAGTTTTGAAAATTTTTTTGAAATTAGATTTAAATTTGCATTAATATTTTTTAAAGTTTTATTTATAGATAATTTTATTTCTTTCTGGGATTTATTTATGTCCAAAATCAAAGTATTTGTATTATTTATTATTTCATTTATTTTGGAAATATTTACCTTTTTTAAATTCTGGCCGATTTGATTTATAAGATCCTCTACTGTCAAAGAAGATGTATTATTAAGGCACACATTACTTGAAATTTTTTTTCCAGGTTTTATATCAAGGGAAATATAATAACCGCCTAAAAGAGAGGCAGAAGTAAGATAAGCTCGAGTATTGTTTGTTAAATCTATATTTTTATCTATAGCTATAATAACTTGAGCTTTGTTTTTTAAAAGACGTATCTCTTTTACAAAACCTACTTTTACTCCAGCTACACTTACTTTTGTGCCAGGAACTATATCTTTTACATCTTCAAAAATTAGACAATACTCCTTTAAATTTTGGTTATAAAAATAATTTGGCAATATTTTCGTAAAAAGATAATAAATAGATAAAGTAAAAACAAAAATAAAAAAACCAACATAGAAATATGATGATTTTATATTTTTTAGATATCTTTGCATTACAAACCCTTTAAATAAGGGGCTTTAGCCCCTTTTATGTCTTATCTAAATAAGAAAGAATTATATCTCTAAATTTTTGGGAAACCTCATTTAAAAATGTAGGAAAGTCAATATTTGCTTCTTCATCCGCACTATCCGAAATAGCTCTTAAAACAACGCCTTTCTTTCCATAAAGATTTAAAGTGTGATAAAAAGATGCACTTTCCATTTCAATAGCATCTGCTTGGAATGTTTCCCTTATCCAATTTGCTTTATCTTTGCTCGCTACGAACTGATCTCCAGATGCAATTCTTCCAACTAAAACCTTTTTATCTTTTAAATTTTCTTTGCAAATATTTTCAAAGTCTTTTACTAAATCTTCATCCCCTTTCCAAATAATGCCGGTTTCTGGAACTTCTCCTATTTTATATCCAAGAGGTGTAACATCCACATCATGATATACCGCATCTTTTGCAACAACTATATCCCCTATTTTCAAACTTGGATTTAAAGCTCCAGCCACCCCTATCATTATAAGAACATCTGGATTATACTTTTCTATAAGACGAGTAGTAGATATAGCTGCATTTACTTTTCCAATACCCCCTACACATAAAACAAGATCATTATCTTTGTACTTTGCTTCTATAAATTTTTGTGGAATTCCAAATTTTTCTTCTTTTTTTATATTTACAACCTCCAGAACTGGTTTTAGTTCTTCCGGCATAGCAGAAACTATAGCTACTTTCATTTTATTTTCCCCCATATAAAGTATTCTTGATTCCCATCTTGACCTTTTATCTTACTTTTTGTTTCTCCAAGTATATCAATGGAAAAAGGCAAAGACAAGAGAAAATTTTTTACTTTTTCTAAAGCTTTTTTTTGCTCTTTTTCATCTTTTATTACACCTTTATATTTAGAAACCGTTTTATAGTTAAGTTCAAATTGAGGCTTTACTAAAATTAAAAATTCTCCACCTTTTTTTAAAAAAGGTAAAACTTTATCTAAAAGCTTAGTTACAGAAATAAAAGAAACGTCCATAACTAAAAAATCTATATTTCCTTTGTTTTCTAAAAGTTCTTTTAAAGCCTCTTTATATTTTTTCTTTTTCTCTAAAAAAATTTCTATATAATCTTTATCATCTATATACCGAACGTTAAATTCTTCTATAAAACTTACTTTTTTATTATTTCTTAAAGAATAATGAAGCTGATTTTTTCCAACATCTATAGAAAAAACTTTCTTTGCTCCATGCTTTAAAAGAGCATCTGTAAATCCACCGGTAGAAGCCCCAACATCCAAACAGATTTTATCTTTTACATTTATATTAAAATCCTTTAAGGCTCCTTCTAATTTTAAACCGCCTCTTGAAACATATTTTAAGTTTTCCTTTATCTCAATTTTTGCATTTTTATCCACTAAAGTAGATGGTTTTAATATTTTTTCTCCATTTACAAAAACATTTCCTGCCATTATTAAACTTTGAGCCTTTTGACGGCTTTCTACAAGACCCTTTTCTACAAGAAGTTTATCAAGTCTTTCTTTATTTTTAGACTTTTTCATAATTTTTTTCCTCGGATATATATTTTGTAAAACTTTCTATAAAATCTTTATCAATATAAGGTGTTGGAACCCTATAAATATTTTTATATCCCAAAGAGTATGCAAGTTCTTTATACTCTTTATCGATCTCATACAAAGTTTCCAGGTGCTCACATAAAAAGGATATGGGAACAAAAATTATATTTTTATATTTTCCCTTATATTTTTTTAAAATTTCCTCTACCGAAGGTTTAAGCCATTTAACAGGACCAAGCTTTGATTGATAGGCTAAAACATAGGGAATATTTATATTTTTCATAATAAGATAAACACTTTTTTCTACTTGCTGAGGATAAGGATCTTTAAATTTTTCTACAAGGTACAAAGGTATAGAATGAGCACTAAATATAATTAAACTTTCTCCCTTTATATCTTTTAAAAGCTCCTTTATTTTTCTTTGATAATAATTTATAAAAAAATCTTTATCATAAAAAGGTTTTATAACATAGAGATTTTGAAAGGAAAGCTTATGTTTTTTTGCATCATCTACAACCGCTTGAAAGGTAGAATAAGAATAGTGAGGATACATTGGTATTAAAAAAATATTTTTTTTTAAAGTTTTTATTACATCTTTTACATATGGATCTATATAAGAAAAAGCAACATTTATTTTCTTTTTTAAAAATTTTTCTAATGCCTTTGCTTGCTCATAAGTCTGAAGGATAATAGGGGAAGGCAAACCTATTTTTTTATAGTGTGGTAAAACTTTTTTAGGACGGAAAGTAGATATAAAAAATGAAAGTAATTTTCTTATAATTATATTATAAGGGATAATATGTTCGTCTAGAAACATATTTTTTAAAAAAACTTTTAAATCCTCTTCCTTTTTAGGTCCTCCCATGGAAACTAAAAGATAACTTTTCTCCATAATAAAAAGCTCCTAAAATCTTTTAAGATTTACCTAAATGATTATATTTTTTATTTAGTTTTACAAAATAGACTATGTTTCAATTTTTTTTGCTCTTTTCAAATAAAAAAATATTTTCTATATTTTAAATCAAAAACTTATTTTAGAGGGTTGTAAAAATGTCTCATATTATAGCCGCGGGTTCAAAACTAACTGCAAAAGCAGCAGTATATGCTTTAAAAAAAGGTGGAAATGCTATAGATGCAGCTATAAGTGCACTTCTTGCAGCACCTTTAGCAGAGCCAGCCTTAACAAGCTTGGGTGGAGGAGGCTTAGCTTTAATATATTTAAAAAAAGAAAAAAAAATAATTTTTTTAGATTTTTTTGTAGAAGCTCCAAAATATAGAACGAAACCAGAAAACTTAGATAGTATAGTAGTAGATTTTGGAGGTGCAAAACAAACTTTTTATATTGGAGCAGCTTCAGTCGCAATTCCAGGTCTTGTTAAGGGGCTTTTTTATTTATATAAAAATTATGCTACTTTACCTTTCAAAGAACTAAAGAAAGTAGCTAAAGATTATGCATTAAATGGAATTTACTTGGAACCTTTACAGGCGTACTTTTTAAAACTTTTAGAACCTATTTATACTTTCAGTAAGGAAGCAAGAAAAATTTTTGCTCCAAATGGAAAACTTATAGATGAAAATACTTTATTTAGAAATGAAGATTACGCAAATACTTTGGAAATCTTTGAAAAATATGAAGACGAAATTTTTTATAAAGGAGATATTGCAGATAAAATAGAAAAGATAATGGAGAAAGAAGGTGGAAATCTCAGGAAAGTAGATTTAAAAAACTACAAGGTTTATGAAAAGGAACCTATAAAAATTCATTTTAAAGATTATGAAATTTATCTTTCAAATTTTCCGTCTATTGGAAGCATTTTAATAGCTTTATCTTTAAAATGTTTTGAAAATCTTAATTTAAAACCTAAAGACTTTATGAGTCTAAAACATATTTTGGGAGTTATTCAAAGTTTGTATATTTCTCAAGAGTTTAGAAAGGAAGTTTTAGATAAATTTTTAAAAGAAGAAAAGGAAAATATAAAGGAGCTTTTTAATTACTTTGAAAAATATGAGAAAAAATTTCTTTTTAACTCCCTGGGAAATACTACTCATATATCTATTAAAGATAAAGAAGGAAACATTGTTAGCATTACCACTACAAATGGAGAGGGTTCAGGAATTGTAATTCCAGAAACTGGAATAATGTTAAATAACATGCTTGGAGAAGAAGATCTAAATCCCTTTGGATTTTTTAAAATTTCACCTTACAAACGCCTTCCATCTATGATGTGTCCCTGCATAGTCAAAAAAGGAAATTTACCTATTTTAGCTTTAGGAAGTGCAGGTAGTAAAAGAATTCGAAGTGCTATTTTTGAAGTCTTAATAAACTATTTAATTTTTAAATTAAATATAAAAGAAGCTATAGATGCTCCTAGAATTCATGTTGAGGAAAATACGGTTTATATGGAACCTGGTATTCCCCTAGAGTATATTTCTGAAATAGAGAAACATGGATTTAAAGTTAGCTTATTTAAAGAAAAAAATTTATACTTCGGTGGAGTTCAAGCTGTTACTTTAAGTGATGGAGCAGGAGATATAAGAAGAGGTGGAGTTTGCTTAATTGTAGATTAGCTTTAATTAGTTTTAAATATCAATTTAGAAATCTTAAAAATAAGTAAATTTTTAACTAAATTTGACAGAAACTTAATTTTTGTAATGCTATAATTTCCCTTACAAAAACTCACCTAACCGGACCGGAGAGGGGGTGCCCTGTTTTAGGGTTCCTTTCCGGGATGAAGGTTAGGGAGGCTAAACCATAAAAAAAGGAGGATATTATGGAAGAGAAAAAAGAAGTTCAAAATCCAGAAGTAAAGGAACAAACCCAAAACAAAGAAACCCAAACCCAAAAACCCAAGCCTAGAATTACTATGAAAGAGCTTTTGGAAGCTGGGGTTCATTTTGGGCATCCAAAAGATAAATGGAACCCCAAAATGAAAAAATTCATTTTTACAACCAGAAATGGAATTCACATTATTGACCTTCAAAAAACTATAGAGTACTTTAACAAAGCTTATGACTTTATTGTAGATTTAGTGGCAAATGGAGGAACAGTTCTTTTTGTTGGAACTAAAAAACAAGCCCAGGATATTATTAAAGAAGAAGCCCAAAGATGTGGAATGCCATATATTGCAAAAAGATGGCTGGGAGGAACTTTAACTAATTTTCAAACAATTAGAAAATCTATCTTTAAGCTTAAAGTTTTAAAGAAAATGGAAGAAGAAGGTATTTTAGATAAGTTTCCAAAGAAAGAAGCTTCGCGTATGAGAAAGAAACTTGCAAAACTCCAAGAGATTTTAGGCGGAATTGAAAATATGAAAAAGCTTCCAGATGCTATTTTTATTGTAGATATCGTTAGAGAAGATATAGCTGTAAAAGAAGCTAATAAAAAAGGTGTTCCAATTGTAGCTATGGTAGATACAAATGCAGATCCTGAACTTGTAGATTTACCAATTCCAGCAAATGATGATGCTATTAGAGCTATTAGGCTTATAACTTCAAGACTCGCAGACGCAGTTTTAGAAGGAAAAAGAATTCGAGAACAAAAAGAACTTGCTCAAAAAGAAGAAGCTGAAGCTCAAGAAGATTTTAGCTTCTAAAGGAGGAAAAAGATGGCTGTAGATATGAAATTAATAAAAAAATTAAGAGAAATAACTGGAGCTGGAGTAGTAGATTGTAAAAAAGCTTTGGAAGAAGCTCAGGGAGATATAGAAAAAGCTGTTGAGATTTTAAGAAAAAAAGGAATGGCAAAGGCAGAAAAAAAAGCTTCTCGTGAGACTAAAGAAGGACTTGTAGCTGATTTCGTTTCTGAAGATAGAAAAACGGGAGTTTTAGTAGAAGTAAATTGTGAAACAGATTTTGTAGCTAGAAATGATTTATTCAAAGAACTTACAAAAAAGCTTGCAGAATTTGTAGCTAAAAACGAAGCGTTTAAAAATACTGGGGTTGCTGAAGGTGAAAAATTAAAAGAAGCTAAAATTGAAGAAGGAAAAACCGTAGATGAATTTGTAAAAGAATATATTGCAAGAATTGGAGAAAATATCCAAGTTAGAAGATTTGCAAGATTTGATAGTCAAAATGAAAATGAAAAATTCTTCACTTATATACATCCTCCAGGCAAAATTGGAGTTCTTTTAGGTGTAGAAGCAGATGAAGAAGCTTTTCAAAACGAGGAAGTTCAAAACTTAGTAAAAGATTTAACTTTACAAATTGCAGCTATGAGACCGGAGTATTTATCTCCAGAGGATATTCCAGAAGAAGTTTTAAATAAAGAAAGAGAAATTATCGCAGAAGAAGTTAAAAGACAAGGAAAACCAGAACATATTATTCCAAAGATCGTAGAGGGTAAACTTTCTAAATTTTACGAAGAAGTATGTCTCTTAAAACAACCTTATATTAGAGACGATAAAATCAAAGTAGAAAAACTTATTAAAGAAGTTAGCAAAAAAGTTGGAAAAGATATTAAAGTGACAAGATTTGTAAGATTTGAAGTTGGAGTATAAATACGTGGGGGGGTGTTATCCCCCTTTTTATCTAAACAACCTAAAATGGATTTAAAAGAAGAATTTTAAAATTTATATTTTTATACTTTCCATAAAGGTAGTATTTACCTTCTCCTATACTTTCTAAATCTAAAAGCTTTCCTTTAAAAAGTTTATAAGCTTTATAGCTTCCATCACACCCTTTATCAATATACTTATAAATATAGCCATTTTTTGTTTTATAAGAAATACAAATTTTTTCCGATGTTTCTGTAAATGGCTCTTCAAAGGAATACTTAATAAATAAAGTATTATCCTTAAAATAAGGAAAAGGAAAGAAAGTATTTTTAGAGTTATAAAAAAATTCGTCTCTTACTGTTAAAAGAAAACTTGCAAGTTTTACTCTATCTAAAATATTATTAGAAGTAGAAAATAGGAATTTAGTTTCTCTTGTTAGAATATAACTTACATAAAAAAAGAAAAAGGTAAAAAGAAATAAAAATACCTTAAAAAACAAATAAAAGCTCCTTATAAAAATTATATTGTTTTTATATTGGAGAAAATTTTACAAATTTTAACAAAATCATAGGGGAAAAGATATGACATATGAAAATTTAAAAACAATTTTTGATAACTTAAAGAAATATTTTGGAAAAAGTATAAAAAATATTTATAAGATTCCAAATGGTCTAGCTTTAGAAATAGATAAAAATACTTTTCTATGTTTTTCCTATAGTCCAAGTGGTCTTTTTCTTTTAGAAAAAGATAAAGTACCTCTCTTAGAAGAAGTAAATTTGCCTATAAAAAGTTTTAAAATAGTAAATGGAAAACTAAAAAAAGATGATAAGATTTTAGCTTTAAAACTCTTTTGTCCTCAAAAACAAAAAAGCTACTACTTAATCTTTGAAATTACTGGAAAAAATAGTAATTTTTTTATCCTAGATGAAAATAGAAAAATTTTATATATGTTAAGGGATTTCCAAAGTCAAGTAAGAAATCTTAAAGTTGGTTCAGAATATAAATTTCCTCCTATATTTTTTGATGTTTCTAAAGAAAAAAATATAGATTTTGAGACAGAAAAAAGAAAGTTTTTAAATTCTTTTAAAAAACAAGTTGAAAATGTTTTAAATCAAAAGATAAAAAATCTAGAAAAAAAACTTCAAAAGCTTAAAGAGGAAATCAATAGTTTAAAAAATATTGAAAATCCAGAAAAATATTTAAAGTTAGCCGAACTTATTAAAGCAAATTTATATAAGTATGATCCAAATAAACACTATCAAGAAATTGAAGTCCTTGATTTTGAAAGCGGGGAAAATCAAAAAATAAATTTAAATCCTTCTCTTTCTTTAAAAGATAATCTTGATAATTTTTTTAAGCAGTATAAAAAATTAAAAAGAAAAAAAGAAAATCAAGAAAAAATAAAAGAAGTCCTAGTAAGAAAGAAAACGCAAATAGAAAATTACATATATTTTCTTAAGAATTTAGCTAAAGAAAACTTGTATAACAAAAAACTTTTAGAAATTCTTTTTAAGAAAACGGAAAGAAAAAAAGATAAAGAAGAATTTGAAAATGTTTTAATTTTTAAAACTAAAGATGGAAGTTTAATTTTTGTAGGAAAAAATGAAAAAGGAAATCAAAAAATTTTAAAAATTTTGGGAGATAAAAACGATATTTGGTTTCATACAAAAAACTATCCAGGAAGTCATGTCATTTTAAAATTAAACAAAAAATATTCCTCTTTAGAAGAGACCTTAAATAAGGAGAGGGAAAACATTTACCTAGCAGCAAAATATGCAAAGATATTTTCTTCTCTATATAAAGAGAGTATAGATGAAAAATTAAAAAATTTAGATAAACTTTTAAAAGATAATAGAAAAAAAGCAGAAGTTGATTTTACATTCTTAAAAGATGTTAGAAAAATAAAAGGAACATCTTCTAAGGTGACATACAGAAATTATAAAACTCTTTTAGTTTAATTTCTCTTCCTTATCCTTATATACTTCTTGACTTTCCTTTCAAAAGAATTATAATCACATTGCTTTTAGATTAAAAATTTCCAGGAGGCTAATTTTTAGCCATGCTTGAAGTAGACAGGATTATTTTAAAAATTAGAAAGGAGGTAGGAGAAAGATGGCAAAAACATTGGGAGTCCACATTGTAGCAGACCTTTACGGATGTGATCCAGAAATTTTGAAATCTGCTACAAAAATGGCAGATATTTTTGAAGGAGCAGTTAAGTTTGCAAAATTAAATAAACTATCTTCTCATTACCACCAATTTCATCCCTTCGGAGCTACCGGAGTAGTAGTAATTTCTGAGTCTCACCTATCTTTCCATACTTGGCCAGAACATGGATATGCTGCAATTGATGTATATACCTGTGGTCCTCATGAAGCAGCTTTCAAAGCTTTTGATTATATTGTAAAAAAATTAAAACCTCAAAGGGTGGAAAAGCAAGTTCATTATCGTGGTATAGTAGACGAAGAAGAAAATGTATGTTTTGCCAAAGAAAATGTAGCTGAATTTGAAATTATATAGTTATATAGTATTAATACATTTTGGAATTTTATGTAAATAACTTCCGTTTTAAATTTTTTAAGTTAAACCTGTTTTAAACTTGTTATATAACTTTTTTAGTTTTCTTGAAAACACATGCTTAATTTAATATAATTTGAGTTCCAAAAGGAATATAAAAAGTGGAGGAAAATTTATCATGATGAAAACAAAAAAAAGTGCTGCTAAGAGAATAAAAATTACTGCAAGAGGAAAGATAAAACATTGGTCCCCAGGAAAGAGCCACCTAAATAGAAAAAAAGATAAAAAAAGACTTAGAAGATTGAAAAAAGCTAAAATTTTAACTGGTCAACAAGGTAGAAACTATAAATTGTTAGTACCTTATATGTAAATTTATTAGAAAGCTTTAGGAAGAATTCAAAAAGGAGGAAAAAATGAGAGTTAAATATAGTCCAAGAAGACAAAGAAGGAAAAAGCTTAAAAAACTTACAAAAGGATATTTTGGTTCTAAACATAAGCTTTATAGAACTATGAAAATTCAAGTAATGAAATCTTTAATGTATGCTTATAGAGATAGAAAACAAAGAAAAAGGGATTTTAGAAGACTTTGGATTACAAGAATAAATATTGCAGCAAGACAATTTGGATTAAAATATTCTAAGTTTATTGAAGGACTAAAAAAAGCTGGAATTGAACTTGATAGAAAGATTCTTGCTGAACTTGCTGTAAATAATCCAAAAGAATTTGAAGTTTTAGTAAATAAAGCTAAAGAAGCCTTAGGAGTAGCTTAAAAAGAGGCTAGAAATGGATTTAAATGGAATTTTAAATAAATTTAAAGAAGAAATAGAAAAGATAAAAGAAAAAGAACTTAGAGAAGCTAAAAAATTTTTTGAGGAAGTAAAAGTTAGATATCTTGGAAGAAAAGAAGGAATTATTCCAAATCTTTTTAAAAAAATTAAGGAAGTTCCTCCCGAAAAAAGAAAGGAATTTGGACAAAAAATTAATTTATTAAAACAAGAAGTAGAAAAAACTTTAAAAGAATATCAAAATCTTTTAAAGGAAATAGAAAAAGAGGAAAAGTTAAAAAAAGAATATACAGACATAACTGTAAAATTTAAGGAGTTTGAAGCTGGTAGTTTACATCCTATAACAAAAACTTTAAATAGGATTGTAGAAATTTTTACAAATATGGGATTTGCTGTAGCAGATGGCCCTGAAATAGAACTTGATTTTTATAATTTTGAAGCTTTAAATATTCCAAAAGGACATCCTGCAAGAGAAATGCAAGATACTTTTTATATAACAAAAGAAATTTTACCTAGAACTCATACATCGCCCATTCAAGTTAGAACTATGCTTTCTCAAAAACCTCCTATACAAATTATTGCACCTGGAAAGGTATATAGAAGAGATTCAGATCCAACTCATACTCCTATGTTTCATCAAGTGGAAGGTCTTTTAATTGACGAAAAAGTTACTTTTACTGACCTTATGGGAATTTTGGATTTATTTTTAAAAGAATTTTTTGGAGAAAATACAAAAGTTAGATTTAGACCTTCTTATTTCCCATTTACAGAACCAAGTGCAGAAGTAGATATTGGATGTGTTATCTGTAATGGTAAAGGTTGCAGAGTTTGTAAAGGAACAGGTTGGCTTGAAGTACTTGGATGTGGTATGGTTCACGAAAACGTTCTTAAAAATGCAAACATTGATGTAAATAAATATCAAGGTTTTGCATTTGGTATGGGTGTAGAAAGACTAGCTATGTTAAAGTATGGAATAGACGATATTAGACTTCTTTTTGAAAATGATATTAGATTTTTAAAACAATTTAAACCTATTTTAGCTTGAAAGAAAGTAGGAGGGAAAGATGAAAAAAACTTTTATGCTTAGGAAAGAAGATGTAAAAAGAAATTGGTATATAGTAGATGCTGCTGGAAAAACTTTGGGAAGACTTGCTACACAAATTGCAAAAATTTTGATGGGTAAACATAAAGTAACTTATACTCCCCATGTGGATAATGGAGATTTTGTAGTAGTTATTAACGCAGATAAAATTCATGTAACTGGAAAAAAATTGGATAAGAAAATGTACTACAGACATACTGGATACTTTGGACATTTAAAGGAAGAAACCTTAAGACAAAAACTAGAAAGAAAACCAGAAGAAGTATTATTTTTAGCAGTTAGAGGAATGCTTCCGAAAAATAAACTAAGAAAAAGAATGCTTAAAAGACTTAAAATATATGCTGGAAATGAGCATCCTCACAAAGCTCAAAATTTAAAACCACTTGAAATTGAAGAGTAGTAGGGGGAACCAATGGCGAAGGAAAAATATTATGGAACTGGAAGAAGAAAAGAAGCTGTAGCAAGAGTTTGGATCTTTCCAGGTGGAACTGGAAAAATTACTGTAAAAACTGTTAATGGAAAAGAAAGAGATGCAAAAGAATATTTTGCAAGAGATACTCTTTTACAAATTATAAATCGTCCTTTTGAAGTAACAGATACTTTAGGAAAGTTTGATGTTTGGGCCACTTTAAAAGGTGGCGGAGTTGCTGCTCAAGCAGATGCTTTAAAATATGGAATTGCAAAGGCTTTACTTGCATATAATCCAGAATTAAGACCAGCTCTTAAAAAAGCTGGACTTTTAACAAGAGACGCAAGAGAAAAAGAAAGAAAGAAATACGGACAAAGAGGAGCAAGAGCATCTTATCAATGGTCCAAAAGATAATATATACTGGGGCTTTTTCTGGCCCCTATTTTCTATTTTAAAAGAAATATTAAATTTTCTATTAAGATATCTATATCTTTTTTCGTATGATCCCTTCTTAAAGATATTCTTAAACGCTCCTTTCCTTTGGGAACAGTAGGAGATCTTATTAAGGAAATTTGAACCTTCATTTTTTTTATTTTTTCCAAAACTTCTTTTATATCTTTTTCTCCAATAAAAATAGGTTGAATTGGAGTATTAGATAGTGGAATAAAACCTGCCTTTTTTAAAGTATCTCTAAAATAAATTATATTTTCAAAAAGTCTTTTTTTTAAGCTAGGAGTTTTTCTTATATAAAGAAAGTTAAGATAGCTTATCAGAACGTTTATATCTGGGATATGAGTAGAATATATATAACTTCGAGAAGTATTAATTAAAAAATTTATAAACCTTTCGGAAGCTAAAACTGCACTTCCAAAACTTCCAAGAGCTTTTCCAAAAGTAATGGTAATGACATCTATTTTTTCCTTGTAGTTTTCAAAAATACCAAGAGAGTTTTTTCCATATATTCCAAAGGCGTGAGCTTCATCAATATGAAGAGTGAAATTATATTTTTCTTTAAGTTCTAAAATATCCTTTATAGGAGCTACATCCCCGTCCATAGAAAAAATACTTTCAGTAATTACATATAAATATTTATATTTTTTTCTTAACTTTTTTAACAAATCCTCAAGATGATTTACATCATTATGAAAAAATCTATAAAAAGGTTTTTTGGAAAGTAAGATACCATCATAGATAGAAGCATGAGCTAATTTATCGACTAAAATAACTAAATTATCTATATGTTTTAAAGAAGATAATACTCCAAGATTTGCACTATAGCCGGTGTTAAAAATTAAAGCTTCTTTTTTATATAGAAATTTTAAATAATTAGAAAAAGCTTCTTTTAAATTAGAATATCCTCCCAAAAGTGGCGAAGCTGAAGAAGTAAAAAGTTTTTTAAATTTGCTAAAAATTTTAAAAGGTACTTTTCTATTTCTTAAACCAAGATAATCATTTATAATAAAGCTCAAAGTATTTTCTTTTATATTTTCTCTAAAAAGATTATTTTTTCTTAGTTCATTTAAAAATTTTTCTAAGAAATTGTCTAATTCCAAGGTCTAAGAACCTCTTCTTAAGTTTTAAAAATCTCAAATATATTTTTTAGATGTATCTATATCTTTTTGCATAGTCATGTACTTTTTTATATATATCAAAAAGTAAGGGAATATAATCTAAAACTAATTTTAAAAGTTCTTTTTCATAAGTAAGTTTTAAATATTCATGTGCAATTTTATTTCTTAAATCTTTTAATTTTATTAATTCCTTATAATCTTTAACAAAACCTCTTTTTTCTGCTCTTATAACAATATCAAGTTTCCTACTAATATCTTCTTGTTCAATAATATCTAGGCTCCTTAGAATTCTATTTAACAATATATCTACAGCCAAAGAAAAATTTTGAAAAAAAGAAGATATTAAAATTCTTTCTTCGTAATTTAAAAAATATTCTTTATTTTCTATTTTCTCTATTAAATTTTCTGTTTGTATTTTCTTTAAAATATAACGCAGTAAATCCAAAATCTCATTTAAGTTTTCCATGCTTTCTTTAAGATTTTGCTTTCCTAACTCAATACTTGTCATAACTCCACTCCGCTTTGAAAAGCAAACTTATAAAAAGAATTTTGTTCTATATTATCTGTGACTATTAAGTCTATTTTTCTGTCTCCAAAATATATGAAAAAATCAGCTTTTATATCAAGAATTTTTTTTAAATCTATTTTTTTGGAAATAATAAGAAGGTCAATGTCCCCACCCTTTTTGTTTAAATCTACCCGACTTCCAAATAAAATTACCTTCGCATTCTCATCATATTTTTTAATAATATCTTTTATAATTTTTATTTCTTCTAAAGAAAGTCTAACTTTTTTCTTCATAATGTTTTTTAACTCTATATTATTTATCTATACTAAATTTTAATACTTTTTTTTCTCTCTTAAAATGATTTAAAATATCTTATACAAATTCTATTTATATCTAAAAATCGGGAGGATACTTATGTCAAAAAGATTACCTTTAGAAAAAGCTGTTAAAAATGCCGGAAATTATTATGTTGCAGTTCATACTTGTGCGAAAAGAGCAAGATATCTTTTTGAAGTAGATAACTACACTTTCATAGCAGATATTCACGGAGAACTTCATAAAAAAACTGCTTATGCTATTATGGAACTTGCAGAAGGGAAAATTAAACCAAAAATTAAATCTTAAGTTAGGAGAGTTTTATGTTTACTCAGTGTGAAGCTGTTTTAGAAGAAAAAAGAATTTTAAGCGAAAAAGATGCGTTTTTAGTTTTAAAAGTAAAAGAAAAAAAAGAAGTAAAGCCATGCCAATTTTGTATGCTTACAGCAACCTTTAAAAAAAGTTTTGATCCATTTTTAAAAAGACCTTTTGGAATTCTTTTTCAAAAAGACGATAAAATTGGTCTTTTTATTAGAAATTTTGGAAGAGGAAGCTCTATAATTGTAAAAGATATAAAAGAAAGTTTTAAATTTGATATTACCTACCCTCTTGGAAATCCTTTTTATCCTAAAAAAGATAAAATTCTTTTAGTAGCAGGTGGCATAGGAATAGCAGGAATTTTTTGGGCCGGAGTTGTTTATAAAAATTTAGGAAAAAAAGTAAAGCTTTTATTTGGTGGAAGAACTGAAAAAGATTTAGAAATAAGATATTTCCTTGAAAAATATAATCTTGATACTACTTACTACACTGAAGATGGAAGTTTTGGCAAAAAAGGCCTTGTAAGCCAAGATTTAGAAAATTACTTGGATTACACTTGGCTTGTATGCGGACCTAAGGCTATGATGAAGGCAATTTTTGAGCTTGGAAAGAAACTTAACAAAAAAGATATTTTCTTTTCTTTGGATACCTACATGGCTTGCGGTATTGGAGTTTGCCTAGGTTGCACTATAGAGACGAAAAATGGATATAAAAGATGTTGTAAAGAAGGTCCAGTTTTTTCTATTGAAGAATTAATGGAAAGTAGTTTCTAAAATGTTTACAGGAATAATAGAAGAACTTGGAAAAGTTATTTCCCTTTCAAAAAATACTTTAGAAATTAAAGTAAAAGATACTTTTTTAAAAGATATTAAACTTGGAAGTAGTATTAGTGTAAATGGAGCATGTTTAACTGTTATAAATATAAATCCATTAAAATTTGAAGTTTCTTTTGAGACTTTAGAAAAAACTAATTTAAAATTTTTAAAACCCGGAGATTTTGTAAATTTGGAAAAGGCTTTAAAAATAAATTCCCGCCTAGATGGACATTTTGTCCTTGGTCATGTTGACACTACTATAAAGATTTTAGATATAAAAAAACAAGGGGATTTTTATATTTTTAAGTATGATATTCCAAAAAACTTTGAAAAATATTTAGTTTATAAAGGTTCAGTTGCTATAGATGGAATTTCTCTAACCGTAGCCTCTTTAACTTCACAAAGTTTTGAAGTTGCTGTTATCCCTCATACTTATAAAAGTACAAATTTGCAATATAGAAAAATGGGAGATATTTGTAATTTCGAAGCAGATATCTTGGGAAAATATGTAGTAAGAAACTTAGAGTTACAAAATAAATTTGAGAAAAAAGCTTTAAAAACATTTCTTTTTTAAAATCCCAAATCTATATCTATGTCATCTTCAAAAACTTCTTCAAATTGAGGATTTTCAATAGGTATATCTTCGGAAGTTTCATTTTTTTCTAAATCATCTAAAGATAAATTTTTAATTTCTATATCTTCTTCACTTTCCATTAAATCACTTTCCTCAAAATCTTCAAAACGAGCTATAGGCTTTATAAACCTAAGTTTCACTATTCCAGTAGGGCCATTACGATGTTTTTCTAAAAGAATCTCAGCGATACTTTCGGTTTCCGTAGTAGGTTCATTTTTATAAAAATCTTCTCTATGAATAAACATAACTAAATCTGCATCTTGCTCTATAGCTCCACTTTCTCTTAAATCTGAAAGTTGAGGGCGTTTATTACTTCTTTGTTCTACCTGACGAGAAAGTTGAGATAAAGCTACAACTGGTATTTCAAGCTCTTTAGCTAAGGTCTTTAAAGAACCAGAAATCTCGGCAACCTCTTGTTGACGGGAATCATACCTTCCAGTTCCTCTAATAAGTTGAAGATAATCCACAAAAATAATATCTACTCCTGTTTTTATCTTTTGCTTTCTTGCACGAGAACGAATTTCAAAAATATTTAAACCGGCAGTATCATCTATATAAATTGGAAGATTTCTAAGTTCTTCTACAGCTTTTAATAAATTCTCAAATTCTTTATCATTAAGCTTTCCTTCTCTTATTTTTTTTAAGGGAACTTTTGAAGCTTGAGCTAAAAGACGCTCCACAATTTGAACTATTCCCATTTCAAGAGAAAAAAACAAAACACTATGATTTTCCTTTGCCATGTTATACATTAAAGATAAAGCAAAAGCAGTTTTACCCATAGATGGACGTGCTGCAATAATAATTAAATCTGTTTCTCTAAATCCACTTGTTAATAAATCTAATTTTTTATATCCAGTTGGAATTCCAATAGTTGTCCTTTCTCTATACTCCCTTCTTTTTGATATAGCATCTATAATTTCATCAATAACATCTCCAACTTTTTTTATTTTATTTTCTGTCTGAGATAAAGTTATCTCTAAAACAGCTTTTTCTACCTCTTCTAAAAGATTTGCCGCAGATAAAGAGGAACTTTTTTCTCTAATTTGATCTGAAAGTTTTAAAAGTTTTCTTAAAACTGAGTTTTCCTTAATTTTTTTTATAGCTTTTTCTAAAATTTCCTCACTGTCACATGCATAGGAAATATATTTTGGAATTAAGTCATCAAAGTGTTCATATCCTCTTTCTTTTAATTTTTCTAGAACCGTTACTAAATCTATATGAATGTTTTTAAAAGAGGATTTTGAAACAATATCTCTTATAATCTCATATAAAACTTTATTTATTTCTAGTTCAAAATCTTCCGGCTTTAAAGTATTTATTACCGTAGGTAAATATCTTGGATATTCTAAAATCGTTCCTAAAACTAAAAATTCATAGTCATTTTTTATAACCATCTTCCTACCTTATTTTCCTAAAAGGATTTTGTTAAGAAGGCAAACTTTAAGGTGCACACCAAAGAAATATTGTCTTGGTTATATTTATATTTTTTCAAGGTAATATCAAGAAGATAAAATCCATGTTTTCTTAAAAAACTCAAATATTTTTTCAATGTATCATAATTTGATAAAAATGAAATTTTACCTTTAGCTATTTTATAAAAACCTTTTTTTCTCAAAACTTTATATTTATAATCAAGGACAAATATATTTTTATAAGATGTTATAAGATCTATAGCATTTTTAGGAGAATATATAGAAATGGAGTTTAGTATTTTCAAGGTATTATTAAATTCTCGTTTTAAAGAAAGGATATTTTTTTCTTTCACTTCTATTTTTCCTTTATAAATTCTTAAAATTTCTTTTTTAAAATTCAAGTTCTTATTTAAATTCAAAGCATTATAGTACTTAAAAAAGGAAAAACTTAAAAAAGTAAAAAGTATAATTAGGGTTAAAACGGGAAGTTTATAAATTTCATTTAGTTTATATACACTTATATCTTTTATATTTTTTAAATCAATCTTCAATATTTACACCTTTGCCAAATATCTTCTTATTCTTTTTACGTTTTTTACACCTTCTATACTTTTTATACTAGAAATTAAATTTTCAAGCTCCTCTTTATTTTTTACTTCTACAATAAAGTCTAAAACTGCACTTCCAAATTTTGTTTTTGTAATAGACATAATAATATTTACTCCTTTTTTTGAAATATTTTGAGTAATATCTGCAAGAAGACCTGGGCGATCTGCACCTAAGACACGCAAAACTGCTTTATAACGCTTATTAGAAGGTTTTAAGCGTACCTTAATAATACGATTTGGATCCTTTTCTTCTATTTGCTTTACAACTGGACAATCCGGAAAATGCAAAAATATGGCATTTCCAGTTTTTATAACTCCTACAATTTCATCTCCGGGAAGAACATAGCAACATTTGGAAAATTTAACTACTATATTATCTATTTCTTCTATTTCTAGAGGTTTATCCTGAGATAATTCCTTTTTATCTTCTTTTTTATCCTCTTTTTCAGATCTTGGTAAAAATTCTTTTAAAATTTTTTCTAAAGAAATTCTACCTAAACCCAAATCTAGTAAAAGACTTTCAAATTTTGCATATCCAAGTTTCTTTGCAATATTTTCTAAATTCTCTTCAGGAAAGTCTGAAAAATGAAGTTTATGATAAGAAAGATGTTTTTCTAAAAGTTTTTTTGCAAATTCAATGGCTTTTTCAGCTTGCTGCTTTCTAAGAAAACTTCTTATAGCTTGACGAGCTTTTGAAGTTTTAACTATTCTAAGCCAGCTAGCATGAGCTTTATAATTTTTGTCTTTTAAAACAACAACTTTATCTCCAGAGGAAAGAGTATAATCAAGGGGAACAATCTTTCCATTAACCTTTATACCTTTACATTTTAAACCAAGTTCAGTATGAATAGCAAAAGCAAAATCCAAAGCTGTGGCTCCATATGGAAGTTCTATTACATCTCCTTTTGGAGTAAATACATAAATTGTATCATCAAATATATTGGACGTTACTTGATTAAAAAATTCCTTTGGATTTTTTTCTTCCTTTATAATATTTAAAAGTTCTTTTAGCCAATTAAATCTTTTAAGTTCTTCTTGTAAACTTTTGTTACCTTCTTTATAAATCCAATGAGCAGCTATTCCGTTTTCAGCTACTTCATGCATCTTTTTAGTTCTTATTTGAAATTCTATAAATTGTCCTTTAGGACCTAAAACTGTAGTATGCAAAGATTGATATAAATTACTTTTTGGATTAGCTATATAATCTTTAAGACGCCCAGGAATCGGAGGATATAAAGAGTGGATTAATCCTAAAGTTATATAGCAGTTTGTTATAGTATCTGTTATAACTCTAATACCAATAATATCATAAACCTCATCAAAAGGAACATTTTTTAATACCATTTTTCTATAAATGCCATAAATATGTTTAAATCTCCACGTAATTTCCGCTGGAACATTATTTCTTTTTAACTTTTCTCTTACTTTTTTAATTATTTCTTCAAAATAAGGTAAAACTTTTTTTATTTTTTCATCTCTTAAAGCTTTTATTTTTTCGTAAATATCCGGATTTAAATACTTTAAAGATAAATCCTCTAGTTCATTTTTTATTCCGTACATTCCAAGTCTTCCAGCTAAAGGGGCATAAATATTTAAGGTTTCATAAGCAATTTCCTTTTGCTTCTCTTTTCTCATAAATTCTAAAGTTCTCATATTATGCAAGCGATCCGCAAGTTTTATAATTAAAACCCGAATATCCTGAGCCATAGATAAAAGCATCTTTCTAAAACTTTCAGCTTTGTGCTCTTCCTTACTTTTAAAGTGATACTTGTGAAGCTTAGTCACTCCTTCAACTAAAAAAGCGATTTCCTTTCCAAATTCTCTTTCAAGTTCCTCATAAGTTGTATTGGTATCTTCTAAAACATCGTGAAGAAGACCTGCCGCTATAGTTTCTGTATCCATTTTCCTTTGAGCAAGAATATAAGCTACTTCGGTAGGATGACTAAAAAAAGGTTCTCCACTTTTTCTAAATTGACCTTCATGTTTTTTTTGAGCAAAATGATAGGCTTTTTCTATAAGCTTCTCATCAAAATTTTTTCTATGCTTTCTTATCTCTTCTTTAATTTCATCTAGAGTTTTCAAAATGATATCTCCACAAGACAAAATATTTTTGACACTTACAACAGAGAAAATTTAAATTTTATATTAAAAGATATTTAATTTGAAGGAGAAATTTTTTCTATTTTGATAACTGGAATTTTTCTTAATGCTTTATTAATTCTTTTTATATTTAGTTTTATCTTTGCAAGTTCTCCTTGTAATATCTGAAAATTCCTCCGAAGAAGAAATTTCAGTTTTTCATCTTCCTTTGAAAGATTATTAGAAACCTTAACAAGTCTAAAATAAGCATTTTCAAGAAGTTTTAATCTTTGCTCTAAGTTAGAAAGTTTTTTTTCTATTAGATCAATTTGAGAAGAGATACTATCTAAACTTTTAGAAATAGCATCTTGGTCTTCTTTTAAAGCTTTTATTTGAGACTTTAAGGCTTTAATATCTTTCTCATGAAGTTTTTTCAAGTTCGCTAAACTTTGAGTAATTTGGTCTAATCTATATTCTAAAATTAAAAGCTGCTTATTTAAGCTTTGATAGTTATTCTTTTTTTCTAAGGATTTAGTATAATTAGATTTAAGATATTGAGCAGATTTATTTTGATATGTTTGGGGCTTTTTAAAGGTGCATCCAAAAAGAAGAAAATTCAAGATAAAAATGTTGAGTATAAAAATATTTCGATGCATAATGTTATCCCCCTAAAAACTAAGCAAGTTGTAAGGATAATTTTACTTAATTATACTATAAACTGTTGAAATAATTATTACTTTTGGACGATTAAAGTTAATATTATAGTAACAAGATAATAGAAAAAGTCTTAGGTGAAAAAATGATAAGGATAAATTTAAGATTTTTAATTTTTATAAACATTTTTTTGTTAACTGGTTGTAATACAGCAATCTTTACAAATCCAAATGCAACAAAAAAACAATATGCTATTCAAGAGAATATAACGGCAAATAGAAAAAAAGTAATGGTTCTTGAAAAAAAACTTCAAAACATTCAAAAAGATTTAGAAGTTATTTTAAAAAGTTATCATAATAATATAAAAAAATTAACTAAAAATCTTGAAAATTTAACTAATCAAATAAACAACTTAAATAAAAATTTACTATCTCTTCAACAAAAAATGAATTATCTTGAAGAGAATGTTAAGAAAAATGAAAAACAGTTAGAAATTCTGAATGCTAGCATTACTAAAAATGCTAAAAATATTTCCAATGTAACTCAAACTGTGAAAAATATAGAAGAAAACCTTAAAATTAATACATTAGCTATTTCCAAACTTAAGAAGCAAATTAATATATACAAAAATAATATCAAAAAATTAACTCAAAAAATGGATAATATTACAAAAAGTATGAATTTATTAAATAAATCTTTAAATATTACAATAGCTAAAACCCAAGAAAACGAAAATAAAATAGAAAATATTAAAAATAATTTAAATAATTATAACAAAAAATTAAAGATCTTTTCTTCCCAAATTACGGATATATATACCAAATTAAATAATATAGAAAATAGGATAGAAAACATTAACCAAAAACTTCAAAAATTAAAATTAGAAACAGAAAAGATAAAGCTTGTTTTAGATGTAAGAATAAAAGAAAATTCTAAGAAAATTGAGCAAATTCAAGCTGAAGTTAGATATATTCAAAATAATTTAGATAAACTTTCTAAGGAACTTTTAAAAATAAAAAAGGAACTTAAGAATTTTAAAACCTTATCTGACGAAAATATAAAAAATATAAACCTAAAATTAGAAAATTTACAAAATCAAATATTAAAGATAAAAGATTATATAAAGAAAATTCCAATAATTAAAGTTGAAGAAATTAAACCAGCTGAGACAAAATGAAATTTTTAGATTATGTCTCTTTCAAAGAATTTTGCACTTTTTTCCTTGTTCTTTCCCGCCTAGCTTCCCTTTTTCTTTTTATTCCTTTTATAGGAGGGCCTTTAATTCCTGGATATATAAAAATAAGTTTAGTTTTTGCACTTAGTATATTTTTCACTTCTTTATATTATCCAAAACTTGTAATAGATGTAACTAAACTTTCTCTTTTAGAATTTGGGATATTGCTTTTAAAGGAGTTTCTTTTAGGAATTTTACTTGCTTTTTTTGTAAATACTTTTATATCCATAACAGCAATATTTGGACGAATAGTAAGCAACCTAATTGGATTTTCAATGGTGAATTTATTTGATCCAAGTTTTGGTCAAGTTTCCCCCTTAGAAAAGTTTTTAATTTTTTACGCCTATTTTCTAATGATGGTTACAAATTTGCATCTATATTTTTTTAAAGTAATAGATGATACTTTTAAAGCTATTCCTCCAGGAAGTGTTAACTTAAATCCTCTTTTGGGCGAAGAAATTATTCATTTTTTTAGTAAATGTTTTAAACTTGGTTTTTCTTTATCTTCTCCTATTTTAATAGTTATTCTAGGAATTTATATAATATTTGCCATATTAAATAGATTTGCTCCCCAAATAAATATATTTTTTGTAGGATTACCATTAAATTTAATGGTCGGTCTTTTAGTTTTAACTCTTATTTTCAACATGTTTTCGCATGCCTATTTTGGATGGTTTAAAGAATTTTTGTTATATTTAGATAAATTAATTTTTAATATAGGAAAATAAATTGTTTATTATTTTGATTTTTAACTTAATACTAAGCTTATCTCTATTTTCAAAAAAATTTAGTAATTTAATTTTTTTTGAGAATTCTTATAAAGCTTTTTTAATGTCTTATAATAAAACTTATCAAAATTTATATAGAAAATATAAATTTATAAGGCATATAAAAACTCTTTTTTATAATTGCAAGAGTAATTTTAATACTTCATATTGTTGCTTAAATTTATCAAATTTACCTAATATAAAAACAAGTTATGATGATATTAATGAAATTTGTAATATAAAGCTTACAGATTATCCAGAAAATTTTTTATTAAAGTAAAAACAAAGAAGCAGAGTGGATAAAACATAAAAATGTTAGAAAATATTAACTTTATAGAAAAATTTATAACAAACTATGGATATCTAGCCATACTGTTTTTTATGACTATTGAAAGTTCTTTTATACCTTTTCCAAGCGAAATTGTTATGATTCCCGCTGGTTATTTTGCAAGTAAAGGAAAATTAAATTTGCTTTTATGTGTTATTTCTGGAAGTCTAGGTAGTCTAATTGGGGCATGGATAAATTACTTTTTAGCTTTAAAATTTGGAAGAAAATTTGTAAAGAAAATTATGCCAAAAAAATATTTTTTAAAAAGTGAAAACTTATTTTCAAAGTACGATATTTTAGCTATTTTTATTGGAAGACTACTACCCGGAATTAGACAATATATCTCTTTACCTGCAGGTCTTTTTAAAATGAATTTTCTTAGTTTTAGTATTCTTACATTTTTAGGTGCTTTTCTCTGGAACTCAAGTTTAGTTTTTTTTGGATATTTTTTCGGTATAAATGAAAATTTATTTTTAAAGTTTAAATATACTACTATTATTATTACATTACTTTTATTTACATTTTTTATATTTTTTTTGAAAGCAAAAACTTAAAAAATTAGTGGAGTAAAGATGGAGTTTTTTAAAAGCTTATCCCTTAAACAATTTTTCGTATTTATATTAATTTTTATTCTTTTCTTTCTAGCAACCTTTCAACTTTTTTTTAAAGCTTACCTTACTACCAAACATACCTTTAAAACTTTAAAAAAAAACAAAAATAAAAATACTTTTTAAATTCTAATGTTCTCTTTTTTAAAAAATTCTTCGTATATACATATACAATGATATAACTTTTCTAATTTACTACAGTTGCACTTGAAAAAATATTTTATAAGTATTAATATTAATAATAGACAAGCAGATAAATAAATCTATTTGAAAATATGTTTCATTGGAGGTATTATAATGAGAAGTCTTTTAAAAGTATTAACTTTAAGTAGTTTACCTGCTTTAGCCTTAGCAGGTAAACCTATGAATCCCATTTTATATTCTTCCACAGATAAAGGTTTTTCAAAAATTGATCAAAATTGTATAGAATGTCATCAAAAGAAGACTCCATTTATTGTAAAAGATTGGATGCGTTCTAAACATTATACCCATAAAGTTGGTTGTTATGAGTGTCATCAAGCTGATGAAAGTAATCCAGCAGCTTTTGAACATTGTGGATATACAATTTCCTTGCTTGTAACTCCAAAGCAATGTGCAAGATGTCATAAAAAGATTGTAGAAGAATATACAAAATCTGTTCATGCTCACTCTGGACTTATTGCTCAAAAAGCAGAAGCTAAAGCGGGTGGAAATTTTGCAGTAATTGTTCTTAAGGTTCTAGGTTGGTCTGAAGATAAACCCATTCCGCATCAAAACACTTATGGCGAGTCTACCTGGCAAGATATTATAAATGATCCCGTATGGAAATATGCCGGAGTTCCTAAAGAACTTCAAGTTCCAAACCCAAAAGCTGCAGACGTTGTAAAAATTTTTGCTAATTGGGGATGTTACTCTTGTCATGGAACTGTTGTAAAAATTGTTAAAAAAACTAAAGATAAAGTATACTTTGACTTTAGAACTTGGCCCATGACCGGAGCTGGAACCGTTAATCCAGATGGATCTATTGGAAATTGTGCAGCTTGTCATCCGTTTCATAGCTTCAGACTAAAAATTGTAAGAGCAGGAATTGGAGCTTGCGGTAGATGTCATGAGTCTGAGGATCATCCCAACTATGAAATGTTTGGAAAATCTATGCATGGAGCTATGTTCTTATCACAGTTCCATGAATGGAATTTAGATAAAACTATTCTTAAACCAGGTGAAGATTATTTTGCTCCAAGTTGTGCGATCTGTCATATGGGTGCAGTATTTAAGGGAGACAAAATGATCTATCCACCAACCCACAATCCAGCTTCTATTTGTAAGTGGAAACTTGGTATGTGGAAACTTGTATTTGTAAGAAAGCCTGGAAAACCTCATCCGGCTTTACCTTCTGTTAAATATCCAACTGATGGTCTTGAAAATAGAAAACGTGCATTTGCAGTATGTACTCAATGTCACAGCAGAGAGTGGGCTGCAAATTGTTTAATTGGTGGAGATCTTTCTATTGGATTTTTAGATTCTTTAAGAAGAATAGCATTTGAAGTTGAAAATGAACTTGAAAAAAGAGGACTTGCTACTCCTCTTGATAGAAAAATTGTAAGAAATATTGGAGCCATGGCTGTAAGACCAACTGAAATTGCAATGTTCCACTACGCTCCTGGATATATTTGGTGGGACGGAGTCTTTAAAGCAGCTACTGAACTTGTTGAGTGGTTAGAAGAAAGTGTGGCACCAAGACTTGGTGCTGATTATGTAAGTAAATATGTTCCTTGGATTAAGGAATATGAAGAAAAGCTAAAAGAATATAAGGAAATGGAAGAGTTTAACGAAGAATAAATTTTATTTCAAAAAATATTTAGGGGGCTTTTAAAAAGCCCCCTTTTTTATTTTAGGAGGATATTATGATAAAAATTGTATTTATTCTTTTTTCTTTGATTATTATTTCCTTTTCCCAAAGTTTGGATTACGACCAAAATTGTGTTGCTTACTCCAAAAAATATAATTTATGTATAACTCCAAAGGAATTTGAAAGTTATTATAAAAATTACAAAAAACAAATTCTTTCTCAAGTAGGAAAAGGAAATTGGTATTTTACCTTAGCGGATATGATCCAAGCTGCTAAACTTTTAGCATTTGAGAAAATTTTATATAAAGAGGCAAAAAAAAGTGGAATAGAAAAAACAAAATATTTTGAAAGATATAAGTCTAAAATAGAAAAAGAATATAAAAGTATAGATAAATATGTTAATAATTTAATAAAACAGGAAAAGATTTCTAAAGATAAAGAGCAAATTTTAAAAAAGAATTTAAAAGAAAGAATTTATAACTATTATCTAAAAAAAGCTTATTTGGAAAAAAATTTAGAACCTTATCTAAAAGTTACAAGTGAAGATATAAATAATTTTATGCTTGCTCATAAGGGAGAATATGGTTTTAAAAAAGATCCTAAACATCCAAAAATGAAAATTATTTCAAAACAACAACTTATAGAAATAATAAAAACGGAAAAAGCTTACAGAGTGGCTAATGAATTTTCAAATTATTTATGGAACATGTATAATGTTACAATTAATACTGAGCTTTTAAGAAAGCTGGAAAAGAAAAATAATTAAATAATGATATTTAGAGAATGAGGCATCCTAAATGCGGAAATTTTTGAAAATATACATAGGTCTATCTTTTATTTTCTCGTTTTGTTTTGCATTTAGTTTAAATTCTACAGATCCAACTGAACTTTATGCGGCAATTTTTTATTATTCTCAAACTAAAAATCCTATTTATATAGATAAATTCTGTAATTTTCTTTTAAATTCTGCGAATAGAAAAATAAAAATAGCCTCAGCCCAAGCTCTAGGAAATTATCAAAACAATACAAAATCTTTAAAGTGTCTTTTGAAAGCTTATAGGCAAGAAAAAGATATAAAGGTAAAAAAAGAAATTCTTTTAAACTTAATCGGATTTGAAAATGAAAATGTAACAAAATTTTTTTGTAAAGTTTTAAATTCTACAAAAGATGAAAACTTAAAATCTATAGCAATATCTGGTCTTATGAAAAATCCTAAAGTTTGTTTAAATCTTTTAAAAAAATACTTATATAATTCAAACAATCCACACTTTCAAGCTAAAATCTTAAAAATATTTGCTTTATATAAAATAAAGGTAGACGAAAAACTTCTGCTAAAATTTTTAAATTCTTCTAATAAAGACTTAAAAGTAGCAGCTTTAAAATATTATTTATATAATCCTCCTTCAAAAGAAATTGTAGAGAACATAAAAAATATTTTTGAAAATGATTTAGATCCTCAAGTAAAAGCTTTAGCTTTAGAAGTTCTTTTAGAAAATTCAAATCTTGTTGAAGAGGATTACTTAAATTTTGCACTTTCAGATGAAGATATAAGAAAAAGAATAGCTTATAGATTACCTTTTTTAAAAAATAAAAATTTACCTTTATCTACTTTAAATATTTTTTTAAATGACAAAAGAGATTTTATCAAAATAGCAGCTTTAACTTATATAGGGAATTCAAAAAATAAAAAATATTGTTTATTTTTAAAAAATTTTATTTACAAACCTATTTCCGAAAATGTAAAAGAGGCTTATCTTTGGGCAATATCCAAATTAAACTGTCCTTATGCTTTAAATTATCTAATAATAACGATTTCCAATTTACAAAATAATGATAGCTTAAGACTTGCTGCAGCTAGATTTTTAAAATTTATAGATAAAAAAGCTCTTGAAAAAAATAAACTTAAGCTTAAGTTTCTTTATGAGAAAGAAGGTTTAGATGATATTAAAAGCTATATTAAAGATATTTTAGATAATATACAAAAAGGAGAAAAGAGGAAACATGAGCAAAAAACTAAGGTTAGATAAATTTTTGTGCGAATCTGGAGTTGCAGGATCCCGTTCTCAAGCAAAAAGATTTATTTTAAAAGGTTATGTTCTTGTTAATGGCAAAGTAATAAGAGATCCAGCTTTTAAAGTTTCAGATGAAGATGAAGTTATTTTTGAAAGTGAAATTTTAAAAAGAGCTCCAGATAAAGTCTATATTCTTTTAAACAAACCTGAAGGTTATGTTTCCTCAACTTCTGATCCTCAAAATCCAACGGTTATTAACCTTCTATATGGAGCGAATAAAATAGAAGATCTTTTTCCTGTAGGAAGATTAGATAAAGATGCAACCGGTCTTTTACTTTTAACAAATGATGGCGAGCTTGCTCATAAACTTACTCATCCTAAATATAAAGTAGAAAAAGAATATTTAGTAGAAGTTAAAGGCGAGCTAAAGGATGAAGATATAAACAAAGCCTTAAATGGAATCAAATACTTTGATAAAAAAAAGAAAAAAGAAGGCATCTATAAACCTAAAAGTATAGAAGTTATAGAAAAAAAAGATGGGAAAACTCTTTTAAAAATTGTTTTAACTGAAGGGAAATATCACGAGATAAAAAATATTTTTAAAAATCTAGGATATGATGTTTTATCTATAAAAAGAGTTCGTTTTGGTCCGATTAAATTACAAAATCTACCAGTAGGAAAATGGAGATATTTATCAAATGAAGAAGTAGAAAGTTTAAAAAAGGAGGTTAAAAAATGAGCGTAACTGGAATTAATATAGTTCCTCCTCAACTTGAAATAAGTGCAAGTGTTACTAAACAGATGTTTAATTTAGAAAAAAATCTTGTAGATAAACTTCTATCAAGTGTAGTTACTCCTAACTTAGATTTAACCTCCACTACTACATCTACAAACTTAGAATATTTAGATCTTTATAAAGGGAATTTAGTAGACATTTATGTTTAGACTAAGTTTGTTTTATTACTAAAGTTTTCTAAAATAGAATGGAGATATAATGAACATTAAAGATAAAATATACTTTGAAAACTATATCTTTGAAAACATTAATGTAAGGGAAAAACTTTTAGAATTTTTAAAAGAGGATATTCCTTTAGGGGTAGATTACTCTTCGTTTTTTCTCGATAAAAATATAAAGGCTGTTATTCTTTTAAAAGAGCCTTCCTTTCTTTGCGGTCTTCCCTTTATAAAAGTTCTTTTTGAAGAAATTTTGAATGTAAAAGTAAAAAGTTTATATAAAGAAGGCAGCTATATAGAAAAAGTTCCAGCTAATGTAATTATTTTGGAAGGTAAAGCAAGTAAAATTTTAAAGGGAGAGAGACTTGCTTTAAATATTTTGCAAAGACTATCTGGAATTGCAAATTTAACAAGAAAATTTGTGGAGAAAATAAGAAAAGTTAGTAAAAAAACTTATCTTTTGGATACTCGAAAGACTACGCCAGGTTTTAGATTACTTGAAAAATATGCAAGTTTAGTTGGAGGAGCAAAAAATCATCGTTTATCTTTATCAGATGGAGTAATGATAAAGGATAATCATATAAAAATTTTTGGAAGTGTTTCAAAAGCTATTAAAGAAATAAAAAAACATATACCTATAACTTTAAAACTTGAGGTAGAAGTAGAAAACAAAGCTCAAATAGATGAAATAATAGAAAATAATCTTCAAGATGAAGTGGATATTTTAATGCTTGATAATTTTTCTGTAGAAAAATTAAAAGAAATTATTCCTTATGTAAAAAAACATTTTCCAAAAACCTATATAGAAGTTTCTGGTGGTGTGAATTTAGACACTATAGAAGAAATTGCAAAACTAGAGCCAGATTTTATTTCAACAAGTAAAACTATTTTACAAGCTAAAGCTGTAGATTATTCTTTGGAAATTCTAGATTAAATTAAGTTTAACAAAATTCTCTAGCTATGATATATCTTACATATTCCTTTAAACTTAAAGAGCAAGAATTAAAAATACTTGAAAGTTATTTTCAAGATACTTCCATATTTCCTTTAGATAACTATTTTCAAGATTTCCCAACTTTATTTTTATTTTTGGAAAATATTCCTCTTGGCTTTTTGACATACCAAGAAATTTTAGATGAAGTTCATATTTTAAATTTCGGAATAAAAAAAACTTTTCAAGGAAAAGGTTTTGGAAAATTATTTTTAAAATTTTTTCTTTATAATGTAAACAAAAAAAACATTTTTTTAGAGGTATTTAAAGACAACAGAAAAGCTATAAATCTTTACAAGAAATTTAATTTTAAGATTATAGGAGTAAGAAAAAACTTTTACAAAGGTAAAGATGCATATATTATGATGAGGGAAAAAAGATGACAGAATTTGAACCTATGTCAAAATTTTTCTTTTATTTTACTTCTATTTTAGTTATTATGGATCCTCTTCTTGGAGCTGCAATGCTTTTATCTTTAGTTCCAAATGCCTCAGAAGAAGAAATAAAGAAAATTGCAAAAAAAACCACTTTAACTATTTTAACCTCAGGTCTTTTAACCATTCTTTTAGGAGATGCTATTTTAAAAATTTTTGGAATAAATATTTTTTCTGTTAAGGCCTTTGGAGGAATATTACTCATTTTAATGGGTTTGGATATGATAAGAGCAAGAGTAAGTGAGATTAAAAGTACTCACGAAGAGACGATGGAAGCTTTTAATAGAGATGATATTGCCGTTATTCCTCTTGGTATTCCAATTTTATTTGGACCTGGAGTTTTTACTACTTTACTTGTATTTAGAAGTGAAGTTAAGAAAAATTTTATTTTAAGCTTGGATTTGTTTTTAGCTTTTCTATTAGTTACTTTCATAGCTTACTTATCTTTAGTTTACTCACGCAAAATATCTGAGGCCCTTGGAATAACAGGGATGAATATATTAAAAAGAATTATGGGTATAGTAACTGGAGCTGTAGGAATCCAATTTGTTATATCTGGAATTAAAGGTTTATGGTTTTAATTTTCTAAAAACACTTCTTCTAAACCTGGAGAAATTAAAGCCTCATTATTTACTATATTTTTTAGTTTTAAATCTGTTAAATCTATTTTTACTTTTCTTCCATCTACCAACAATCTATCTTCGCAAAACCATTTAACAGCTTGGGGATAAATTTTGTGCTCATATTTTAAAATTCTTTTAGTCAAACTTTCTTCAGTATCATCCTCTCTTACAGGAACTGCAGCTTGAATAATTATAGGACCCCCATCCAGAACTTCATTAACAATATGAACTGTAGCTCCGGCTATCTTTACCCCATAGTCATAAGCCTGTTTTTGAGCGTTTAACCCAACAAAGGATGGAAGTAAAGAGGGATGAATATTTAATATTTTATTTGGAAATTTATCTATCAAATATTTTGAAACTACTCTCATATAACCTGCTAAAATGATTCCATCAGCTTCAAATTCTTTTATAGTGTGAAAAATTTTATGATCATATAAAATTCTTTTAAGTTCCTTAAATTTATTTGAAGAAAAAAATTCATGATTTTCAGGAGCTTTTAAAAGATAATTTTTATCTTCTTCAGTTAAATAATTTTTTATAAAATCATAATTTCTGAAAAACTCTTCTCTAGTTATGTTTTTTGGATTTACATAAATAGCTGGAATTTTCCTTTTTCTTGCTTTTTCCAAAATAGGAGCATTTTCTTTATTACTTACAACAGCAACTACTTTTGCTTTTATAATACCTTTTTCAATATATTTATATATACTTTCAAAATTAGAACCTCTTCCGGATCCAAAAACAATAAGCTTTTTCATATAAAAATCCTCCACCCTACACAATATAATCCCCATTAAAACAGGCTAAACAAAATTCATCTTTATTTGCATTACAAGCCTTTAAAAGACCATCTATAGAGAGATAGGCCAAAGAATCTGCACCTATAAGCTTTGCAATTTCCTGGGTTTTTAATTTAGAAGCTATAAGCTCTTCGTAAGTTGGAGTATCAATTCCATAAAAACAAGGATGTTTTATAGGTGGAGAGGAAATTCTTAAATGAACTTCCTTTGCTCCGGCTTTTCTCACCATATTTATAATTCTTTTTGCCGTAGTACCTCTAACTAAAGAGTCATCAATCAAAACTACCCTTTTACCATTTAAAACAGATTTTATAGGAGAAAGTTTAAGTCTAACTGCTAAATCTCTAAGTTCCTGAGTCGGATTTATAAAACTTCTTCCCATATAGTGGCTTCTTAAAAGTCCCCATTCAAAAGGAATTTTGCTTTCTCTTGAAAAACCAAGAGCAGATATTACTCCAGAATCTGGAATTGGAACAACAACATCTGCATCTATATAGCTTTCTCTAGCCAAAATTCTACCCATATTCTCTCTTACATCATAAACATTTCTTCCAAAAATAAAACTATCTGGACGCGCAAAGTATATAAGTTCAAAGATACAAGCTCTTTTTTGGGGTTTATCATACAAAAAGTTTTCAATTTTATCTTTATTTAAAATAATAACTTCTCCCTCTTTTACTTCCCTAATAAATTTTGCATCTAAAACATTTAAAGCACAGGTCTCAGAGGCAAAGATATAAGCTCCATCCTTTTCTCCCATAACTAAAGGACGAAAACCCCATTTATCTCGAGCTACAATCATAGTGTTTTTGTCTAAAATGATAACAGAAAAAGCCCCTTTTAAATGCTTAAAAGTTTCTATTAAAGCTTTTTTTATATTTTTATATTTATTTTTATAGTAAGCATAAAGCTTTAAAATCACCTCTGAATCGGTAGTAGTCTCCAGAGATATATTTAAAGATGCGCATAAATTTTTAAGCTCTTCATAGTTTCTTAAATTACCATTATGAACAATAGCTATATCTTGAAAAACTATAGGTTGAGCATTTTTTAAATCTTTATCTCCTGCAGTAGAATATCTATTATGTCCAATAGCAATTTCTCCTTGCAGATAATCTAAAATTTGCTTGTTGAAAACTTGGGAAACCAAACCTAGGCCTTTATATACTTCTAGTTTTCCATCTTTATATATAGCTATTCCCGACGACTCTTGACCTCTATGTTGAAGAGAAAAGAGACCTAAATAAGTTAAATAAGTTGCTTGCTTATGTCCATAAACTCCAAATACTGCACAGTATTCTTTCATTTTTTTCCTCTAACTTTGCTCTTTTTGGTTTTATTTTCTTCCTCAGAGATTTGACTTACTAAATACTTTTGTAAATTAGTAGTTAGACCAGAAATTATAGCAATTATTCCAAAAATTACTATAAGTTTTCCTAAGGTTGTTTTTGGAGTGATGTCTCCGTATCCTATAGTTGTAAAGGTAATAACTGTAAAATAAAAAGCATCCATAAAATTGTTTATATTTTCATTTACTTTATATTCAACTACCCAAATTAAGCAAGCATAAATAAACATCAAAGTTAATATAGTTAAAAAATTTAAAACAAAGGGAGATTGAGAGTATTTTCGAAGTTTTAAAACTCTTAAAAGTAAAAGTAATCTAAGTAAATTAACCATTCTTATTTCTATGATTGCTCTTGTAGATGTAAAATCAAACAAAAGATATCCCAAAAAAGCTATAATAACAAGGGAATCTATTATGTTGTAAAAATCTGAGAAAAATTCTTTGAGGTGATAGCGATATATATATAATTTAATAACAAACTCTATTAAAAAGTAAGTTAGAGCTAAAAAATCTAATTTTAGCAGAATAGGTCCAAAATTGAAATTATAAGTAGAAAGGACAAAGGATATAGCTATTTCAAGAGTAAATATAATATCTAAGATAAAAAATATTTTTAGTGCTATATTATTTCTATTTGGACTTTTTTCGGTCATTTTATTTAAATGCTATAAAATATAAAATAAATAATATTATATCATACCTACGAAAAATTTTGTGACTTTCAAAATGCAAGTTTTAAAAGAGTACCATATAAAGGAAATTGTAAATATATGGAAGAATAAAAACATAATTATTTATCCAACAGATACCTTGTATGGTTTTTTAGGGGATGCTACTTCGATTAAGGTTATAAATAAAATAATAAAAATAAAAAAAAGGCCTATAAACAAACCTTTTTTAGTGCTTATAAATGAGAACCTACTTAAGAATTTCTATTTTCCCAAAAATTTTAATTTTTTATTAATATATAAGGTTACTATAATTACAAAATCTTACGATAAAACCCTAAATAAAATTTTTAAAGAAATTTTTAATACCTCAAAAATTGGATTTCGAATTCCTAAAAAATACTTTCTTTTAAAAGCCATAAATAAATTTAATAAACCTATTGTAGCTCCAAGTGCAAATATAAGTGGAAAAGAACCCATAAAACATTTAAGGGAAGCAAAAAAATTTTTTGAAAAAAATGTAAAATTTTTTGTTCAAGGAAAAATATCAAAAAAACCTTCTAGTATTTTAGAAATAATAGATAAAAACACTTTAAAAATTCTTCGAAAAGGAGAGGACTTTGAAAAAATACTTTCAGATTGCATTAAAAGAGGCATTAAAATACAAAGGTAGAACTCTGCCTAATCCAGCGGTAGGAGCTGTAATTACAAAATTAGAAAATGGAAAAGAAATCTTTATATGTAAGGAAGCTCATAAAAAAGCCGGGGAAAAACACGCGGAAGTTTTAGCTATTGAAAAAGCAAAAAAAATTTTAAATATTCCTAAAAAAGAACCTCTTGGGAAATACGGAAACTTTAGAATTTACGTTACCTTAGAACCTTGCTCTACTTATGGTAAAACCCCCCCTTGTGCTTTAAAAATTTCTAAAGAAAAAATAAAAGAGGTTTATTTTCTAATTTGGGATGTAAATCCTAAAAATAGAAAAGGTTCAATTTCTATATTTGAAAAGGAAAATATTAAATATTTTTGTTATGAAGAATACGTAAAAAACAAAAAAGATAAACTTTTACTTGAAGCTTACAAACTTATAGATGATTTTATTGTTATAAATAAGTTTAATAAACCATTTTTTATTTTAAAAGCCGCTCTTACTTTAGATGGATATATTGCAAAAAAAGATTTTTCTTCAAAATGGATAACTTCCTTAGAAAGTAGAAAGCTTGTTCATAAATTGCGAAAAACAGTAAATGCTATTTTAATAGGAAAAAATACACTAATATACGATAATCCAAAATTAACTATTAGACATGTTAAAACAGATTATCAACCGAAAGCTTTAATTATGATAAATTCCTTAAAAAATTTAGATAATTTTGAAAAATATTATTTATTTAGAGAAAGAAAAAAAGAAACTACTATTCTTACTCAAAATAAGGAAATAGAAAAAATTTTTTTAGATCAAAATATAGATGTAATTTTTTATAAAAACAAAAACGAACTTTATCAAAAACTTTTTGAAAAACAAATTTACTCAATTTTAGTAGAAGGTGGATCAAAAATATTTTCTTATTTTTTAAAAGAGGGTATAATTGACAAAGTATTTTTGTTTTATGCACCTAAGTTATTTGGTTCAGGTATAAAATTTTTGGAAGGTATTACTTTAAATGAAAAATTAAAATATGTTAATTATAAAAAAATAAAAGAAGATTTTTTAGTTGAAGGATATCTAAAGGAAATTTTTGAGGTAGAAAAGTGATAGAGTTTTTCTCAAAGTATAAAAATATAAATAAAATTTTAGTTATTATTACAAGTATAGCTTTTATAGGGGGCTTGTCTTACACCCTTGGATTTAATATAAGTTCTATTTTTTCCCATTATGCTATTAAAGTTGGGGACATTACCTTTTCAAAGTACGAATATATAAGAACTTATGATAGATTAAGACAAAAGTTTTCAAATTTAGATGAAGATACTTTAAAAAAACTTGTTTTAAACTATTTAATTACTCAAGGTATATTATTAGATTTTGCTAAAAAAAATAAGATATATATTTCAGATGATTTTGTAAAAGAATTTATTGCTGAAACCTTTTTGAAAAGTAACGTTTTTTCTGCAGAAGCTTTTTCAAAATATGCTCATCAAATAGGATATTCACCAAGTGAGCTTTTTAAAGAAATAAAAAAAGAGCTTCTCTTGGAAAAGGTAAAATTTTATATTTCTCAAGCTCCTTATGTTACAAATTTAGAAGCTCTAGCTCTTTACCAAATTAGCTTTGCTAAAAGAAATTTTAAAATTTTAGAGCTTACACCCTCAATGTTTAAAGTAAAGATAAGAAGAGAGGATATTATTAAATTTATAAATTCTCATAAAGATGGATATGAAAATTTGTTAGAAAAAATAGTTTATTATAAAGTTTTCCCAAAAAGTGAAAGTTTAAAAAAAATAAAAAAAGAAATTCTATTTTTAAAGCAAGATGAAAATTATAAAAAACTGTCTTGTATGCCTTATTCAGAATTTATTTTAAAGTTTAAAACTCCTTCCTCTCTAGAAGGAACTTTAGAAATAAATGGAAGTTTAGTTTTCTATAAAGTAACTTATGATTTAAGAAAAGATATAGAAAGTTTTCCTCCAAAACTTTTACAAGCTGTAAAACTTGAAAAAACTAAAGAAAAATTAGTAGCTTACGCTCAAAAACTTTATCAAGATCTTTTAAATGGAAAACAAGTGAAATTACCAAAAAATACTCAATGGCAGTTTGTTTTATACAATCAAGAAGAGTTTTTAAAAAATTTTCATTTATTAAATCCTGAAGATGTAAGTTTACTTTATATGTGGCCTGAAAATGTACCCGTACCACCTCTTCCAACAAAGGAAGGTATAATTATTGTTATTCCAGAAAAATATTATTTTGTAACTAAAAATGAAATAAATAATACCAAACTTGAAACTCTCAAATCGAAAATACTTAGCTATAAACAAAAATTTATTTTAAATTATTTTATAAATACTCAAACTCAAAAGATCCCAATATATATAAATAAAGAGATAGTTAAGTAGCTATGGAGTTTCAAGCATTAACAGTATTAATATTATCATTCATATTACTTTCTGTTATTACTTATAAATATATGGATACAGTTTCGGAAAATATAAGGAACTTAAAAGTAACAGAAAAAGCTGTTTTAAGATTAAAAAGCAGTCAAGAAAAATTAAGAACCCTGCAAAAGCTAGAGTATTGTTATATCTTAAAAAATTACTTTAATAAGACTATACCTGAGTGCAATTTAAAAGATATTTCACCAGAATTAAAAAAGGAAATTCAGTTTTTAGATACTTTTAAACTTAAAAGTACTATTGAAAATTTTGAAAACTTAAATAATAGAATAATTACTAATCTAACACTACCAAAGGATATAAAGGTAAAAATAGATTTTATTGATAAATACAAATCCATCCTATTTTCAGATATAGTTCAAAATAAAGTATCAAATTATTTTCTAAGATCAAATATAAATGAAACTTCTCCTCTCAAAGAGGTAAAAAATTATTTTAAGAATATAAAAGATTTTTCTATTTTAGATGATAGCCACTATATTTCTCAATTTCTTTTAAAACTAAATGAAAACTTAAATAAAGTTTCTATAAATCAATCTTCTAAATTATATTTCAAAACTCTAAATGAATTTTCAAAATTTCAAGATAATCTTTTAAATAATCTTCTTACAAGTATTCAAAAGGAGAAAAGTAAATGCACTTTTCATAAAAGGTATCTTGGTTTTATATTTACTATTTTGGTTTTAGCAGTATTTATTTCTAATGCCTACATTATTATAACTTTAATTAGAGATAGAAGAAAATGGAAAGAATTATCCGAAAAAGATAGATTAACTTCTCTTCCAAATAGACAAACTTTTATAAAAAATATTTTAAAAACTCCATTTTATCGAGCTCATATATTAACTTTAGATATTGTTAATTTCAGATATATAAATGAACTTTATGGTCATCAAATAGGAGATATTGTTTTAAAAGAACTTTCTCAAAAAATAAAAGAAATTTTAAAAGATGCCTATATCAGTAGATTTTCAGGAAATACTTTTGTAGCTTTTATTCCCGATAAACCTATAAATATTGAAGAAATAAAAAAGAAACTTGAAAATATCAAACTTGATATTAAACTTAAAGATCAAAATCTAGAGTATTCTCCAAAGTTTACTATAGGTGTTTATTATATTGATAATACTTCCCAAGATAACGCTTGGAAGAGAAATTTTGCTTCAACTATAGAATATATTATCGCAGAAAGTAAAAAACAAAAAAAGGGAGATGTATATCTATATGAACAAAAAAAAGATGTAAGGCTTATTATCAAAGAAAATTTAGAAAAGCAAGCTTTCTTAGAAAGGAAATTAAAAGAAGATGCTATTATAGCTTACTTTCAGCCTATTGTATATGCCGACAGCTTAAAACCCTACGCATTTGAATGTTTAGCCCGTATTAAAGACAAAGATAAAATTTTACCTGCCGGCATGTTTATTGATGTAGCAACCGAAAGTGGATTAGTTACTAAAATAGATTTAAAAATGTTAGAGTATATAGAAAAAATAAGAGATAAAATTCCTATAAAATTATTTATTAACTTATCTCCAAAATCTTTATATGATGAACAAATAATAAAACGTGTAACTTTTGGTTTTAAAGATTGTATTTTTGAAATTACCGAGCAACATATTGTTCAAAATATAGATTTTTTAAAAGAGCTTGCAAAAATATACAAAAAGGTTTTTGCAGTAGATGATTTTGGAAGTGGATTTTCTTCTTTAAAAACGGTTATAGATTTAGCTTCGGAAAATATTATCAAATATTTAAAAATAGATGGATCCTTAGTAAAAGATATAGCGAAAGATACATACAAACAACATGCCATAGAAGCTATTGTTGCTATGGCTAAAAAATTAGATCTAAAAACTATTGCAGAATTTGTTGAAGATGAAGAAACTATAAAAGTATTAAGAAATATTGGAGTAGACTTTTTACAAGGTTTTTACATTGGTAAACCTATGTCTTTAGAAGATGCTCTTAAGTTTCTTAAAGAAAAATCTTAAAAAATTTTCCTTTTAATCTATTTTTATCTTTAAATTCTCAATTTTTAATTCTTTCAAAATAAAAACTATTTTTATATTTAAATAAGTAAAAGTAAGTAATAACAATTAATAGTTAGGTAATACTAACATGTAAATTTCTTGCAAAAATTTTGTTATAATTTTATATAATCAACTCCATATAAAGAAAACTTAGGAGGCCTTCCATGGAAACTTTATTTTGGTTACTAGTCTTGCTGCCGTGGATATTTGCTTTTTTAGTAGCAATTATCCGAGACAAAAATTTTTCAATTTTAATATCCACCATTAATTTTCTTTTAATGGCACCTATTGCTTTTTGGTTCTTCTTCAAAGCTCCTTTACCAACCTTTATCGAAACGCCTCACTGGCTTGACGGTCTTATGCTTTTATATGACTTTTTACTACTTTTCTATTTTGTTCATCAAGGTATAAAGTACAAGCATAAGCTTATTTATCTTCTAGCTTTTGCGCAAATCTTTTTACTTTTATGGAATGTATGGATAATGCCTCATTCTCAAACTCCTAACATCTATATTGACAAATTGTCAGCTTTTATGTTTCTAATTGTTAGTTTTATAGGTTCTTTAATTGTTATATTTGCAAATCAATATATGGCAGATGAGGATGAGAAAAAAGTTGCACCTTTTGTAGCTTTACTTTTATGGTTTTTAGGTGTAATGAATTATGCTGTAGCTGTAAATAACTTAGAATGGTTTTTCGCACTTTTTGAAACTACAACTTTGGCTTCGTACCTTTTAATCAGATTTAGAAAAGATGCTATGTCTATTAGAAATGCACTTTTAGCTCTTTGGATGAACCAAATTGGAGGAGTTGCAATTTTAATTTCTTTATTATTTTTTATCCACTATTATGGAGTATATCACTTTACAGATATTCTTAATATTGGAGCAACAGTTTTATCTATAATTCCACTTGCATTTTTAGTAATTTCTGCCTTAGTTAAAGGAGCTCAAATTCCATTTCATAAGTGGCTTCTTGGAGCTATGGTTGCTCCTACTCCAGTATCTGCAATTTTACACTCAGCTACTATGGTAAAAATTGCTCCTTACTTAATCTTAAGATTATCCCCTGCGATAACTGGAACTCTACTTTCTAAACTTTTAATTATTACAACGGGTTTTGTATTTGTAGTAGCAGCACTTTTTGCTCTTAAAGAAGTTTACTTTAAAAAGATCTTGGCCTACTCCACAATTTCTCTTTTAGCTTTAATGATGCTTGCAGGTGCGATTGGAACTCCTATAGCTGTTGCAGCCGCAGCTATTTTAATGCTCTTCCACGCAATTTCTAAAGCTTTACTCTTCCTTGAAGCTGGAGTTATCGAAAAGCTTTACCACGCAAAAACTATATATGATATTAAGTGTTTAATTAATAAAGCTCCTATAACTGTTCTATTTATCCTCTTTGGACTTTTAAGTATGACCATGGTTCCATTTGCAATGTTTATAGCTAAATGGTTCACTTTATCTGAAGTGGCTGGTCTTTTAAATAGAGCGGCTCATGTCATTACTATTGTTATGCTTGCCATTGGTGGAGTATCTTTAACAAGTTTATATTTGAAAGTGCTTGGAGTAATTGTTACCCATAATGAAGAAGATGTAAAAGTAAAATTTGAAAAAATACCTGCCGCTTATTTTATTCCAAACTTTTTATATGTATTAGCTGCATTTTTTGGAACTTTATTTATAGCACCTTTAATTCAGAAAGTATTTAACCCTATTGTTATCCACGTTCTTGGAGTAAGTTTACCAGTAAAAATGGGAACTTTAGATCTAGTAGTAGGAAATTTAGTTATTCCTTTCTGGGTAATAGCTTTAGCTTTAGCTTTTGTAACCATTGTACCTTTAATAGCATACAGAATACGTCTTAAAGCTGATAGAGTACCCGAGTATTTATGTGGAGAAACTATTCCTGTTAGAGTTGGAACATACAGTTTAGAATGCTTAGATAAGGTAACTCCTTATGTTGAGTATATAGCTTTAGCTTTAATAATTCTTACTCTCATCTTTGGTGGAGGTATGATCTAATGGCGTGGATATTAAAAACAATAGCGTTTTTATCTCCTATTATAGGCGGATTTATATATGGATTTGAAAGAATAGTAAGAGCTAGAATGCAAAATAGACAAGGTCCTCCACTTTTACAACCTTTTTATGATTTTGTAAAACTTTTACAAAAAAGACCTATTCAAGTTCACTCTTTTCACAGTATGATGGGTATTGCCTTCTTTTTTGCAACGTGGTTTGCTCTATCGGCTTTTTTATGTGGACCAAATATTTTAGTAGGTCTTTTTCTTCATATTTTAGCTATGGCATTTTTCATTATAGGTGGATTTAGTGTACTTTCTCCCTATAGCGTTATGGGATCTTTAAGAGAAATAGTTCATTTGATGGCAGTAGAACCTCTTTTAATTTTACTAGCTGTTGGACTCTTTTTAGTAACGGGAACTTGGAGTGTAGAAGAAATGTTTAAATACCCTGGAATACCTTTAGTTTATTTACCTTTAGTATTTATCGCTTTTGTCCTTGCAATTCCAGCAATACTAAAAAAATCTCCTTTTGATATTTCGGAGGCTCATCAAGAAATTATTGGAGGACCTGAGGTAGATTATAGTGGCTTTTTCTACGAAGCAATATACACTGCTAAATGGATAGAATATGTTTTTGTATTTGCTATAGTATTTTTATTTACTGGTGCTAATTGGTGGCTCGGACTTGCACTTTCATTAATTGTTTTCATCTTCGTCAATGCTTTAGACAACTCTACTTGTAGAACTACTTTCCATCAAATGATTAAATTTGCTTGGTTTTTCCTTTTACCTCTTGCTGCACTTAATATTTTTGTTTTAGCCCTATGGAGGTATGTACTATGAGTATAAGAAAAAAATCTCCATGGATTCTTCACTATAACTGTGGGAGTTGCAATGGATGTGATATTGAAATTTTAGCTTGTACTGGACCAAAGTATGATGTAGAAAGATTTGGAATTATAAATAAAGGTAATCCAAAGCAAGCAGATATTTTAGTTGTAACAGGTCCCGTTACAAAAAGAACAAGAGCTAGGTTACTTCGACTATATATGCAAATGCCCGAACCTAAGGTTGTAGTTGCGGTAGGGGCTTGCGCTTGTACTGGGGGAGTATTTAGACATATGTATAATGTAGAAAATGGAGTAGATAGATATATTCCCGTTGATGTTTATGTTCCCGGGTGTGCTGCAAGGCCTGAAAATATACTTAAGGGAATAGCTTTAGCTTTAGAAATTTGGGAAAAGAAAACTAAAGATACTATAGAAATTCCAACTGTAATAAAGAAGGAATATGAAAAAATAGTAGCAAAAATGCTTATGCACGGTCAGGTAGTGGATAGAAGAAAGATTATTTATGATTTAGTTTCTAAATATATTCAAAGAAAGCTTGAAACTCCTAAATGTGATTAAAAAAGGGAGGATAATAATGTATAAAAACTTTAAAGTTATAGAAACTTCTTTGGAAAAATTAAAGGATGATATTAAAAATTTTTATGATCCTTCTAAATATCACTTTATAACTATAAATGCAATAGATTTTGGGAATGGTAAAGTGAATTTAAAATACTTTTTTTCAAAATATGATACTATGGAAGAGCCAATAGCCTTTTCTTTAGACGTTACGTACGAAGATACCATTCCAACTATAACAGATATTATTCCTTCTGCTTGGATATCCGAAGCTGAGCTTGCAGATTTGTTTGGATTAAAAATAGAAGGTGCTCAAAAAGGTCTCTTTTTAGAACCCGATAGCCCACCTGCACCACTAAGGAGGTCATAAATTATGGGAAATAAAATGATTGTTCCTTTTGGTAGTCAACACGTTGCTTTACCAGAACCTGTAAGATTTGTTTTTGAAACAGAAAATGAAATAATTACAAATGTAGAAGTAGATGTTGGATATGTTCACAGAGGTATAGAAAAAGCTTGTCAAACTAAAATTGGTTATAAACAAGTAGCATACGTTGTTCCAAGAATTTGTGGATTATGTTCTATATCTCATAATATGGCCTATATAATTGCTATAGAAAAACTCCTAGAATTTGAAGCTCCAAAAAGAGCTAAATACCTAAGAGTTTTAGCTCATGAACTTGATAGAATCCACTCTCATCTTTTTGCAATGGCTCACGTAGCTGAAGCTGCAGGTTATGAAAATTTAGTTATGTATCTTTTTAGAGATAGAGAACTTGTAATGGAATGCTTGGAGCTTCTTACGGGAAACAGAGTTCAGTTTGACTATGGATGCATAGGTGGAGTAAATAGAGATCTAACTCCAGAAGTTGAAAAAGAGCTCAGAAAAAAATTGAAAAAACTTGAAGAAAGGCTCTTTTGGTTTAGAGATGTATATTTAAACGACTATACCTTAAATTTAAGATGGAAAGGTGTTGGAGTAATTCCAAAAGAAATGGCAGAAAAATATAATGCAGCAGGTCCCGTTGCAAGAGGTTCTGGAGTAAGAACAGATGCAAGAGCTGAATTTGATGCTCTTCCCTATAGAGAACTTGGTTTTGAAATGGTAGTTTATGAAGATGGTGATATTTGGGCAAGAAATATGGTGAGAATGGATGAGCTTCTTATTTCCATGAGAATGATATGGAATGTTTTAGATGGCCTTCCAGAAGGAAATTACAAAGAAAATGTAAAAGGTATGCCAAAAGGAGAAGCTGTATGTCGTTGGGAAGCTCCAAGAGGAGAGCTTTTTTATCATGTTAGGGGAGATGGAAAGCAAATCTTAACTAGAATGAGAGTAAAAACTCCTACCTTTTCAAACATACCCGTTTTGAAAGAGCTTTTTATAGGTGCAAATTACGCAGATGTTCCAGCTATTATAATTAGTTTTGATCCTTGTCTATCTTGTACGGCAAGGTAGTTTGGAGGTGAAAAATGCTTAAGATGTTTATAGAATCTTTAAAAAATTTATTTAGTGAACCAGCTACTTTACCTGGTTTTGGAACTGAACCTCCAAAGGGTTATAGAGGTTTAATTGTTTATAACAAGGAAAAATGTATATTTTGTACTAAATGTGAACTTGTATGTCCGGCTGGAGCTATAAGATTTATCTATCCAGAAGATGGTTCTAGAAATCTAGAATACAAATATAATCCTTATCTATGTATATATTGTGGAGAGTGTGTTAGAGAGTGTCCAAAAGAAGGTGCTTTAATTCAAACTGATAAGATGCCAGAGCCTGCTACCAAGGAAGATAATCCAAATGAAACTTGGTTTGAAATTGAAAAGCTTGCCGAAGAAAGCAAAAAGAAATGGCAACTAGCTCTTGCTAAAAAAAGACAAGAAGCTCTTAAAAAAGCTCAGCAAGCTAAACAAGGAAAAAAGGAAGATAATCAAGATAAAAAGAATTAATACAATTTGGGGGTTTTTATCCCCCCTTTTTCATTACTCCTTTAAAATATAAAACAATTTTAATTTTACTAAATATTTACTTCGAGTATCTTTATAATCTTCCACCCTACAAAATAATTTATCTTTTGTCAATATGAGATTTTTTGTAATATCATTAAAAAGTTTTGGATCCGATATAGTCACATAAAAATAAAATTCCTTACCCTTTGTCTGGGGAGTTGTAATTTCAAGTTTATTTTTATTTTCAGATAAATTCTTTAAGGTTAATATTTGATTATAAGTATTAATGGCGGTAGTATAATCTACTTCTAAAGGTTCATATTTTTTTTCTATTTCCTTAAATTTTTGCAAAGCCATAATATATTTTGTTAATGTATTTATATTTTGAGAAAGTTTTTTTAGCAAAGCTTTTTCTTTATTTATCTTTTTTTCATATATTTCAACTTTTTTCTCTATAAGTTTAGCTTGAGCTTGGAAAAAAGCAGATAAGGCAGCTAAAATTAAAAGAAAAATAGAAAAAATTTCTAGTTTATATTTTTTTATAAAGTTCATTTTTTCCTCTAAACTAGGAGTTTATTTTTAACGCTACCGGAAGAATATAACATTTTTTATTTTTTTCCAAAATTATCTTGTCTAAAGAAATTTTTAATATTTTATAGCTTTCTCTATCTATTAAAATAAAATCACCTTCCTTATACAAAGATCCATTAAAAAGAAGATATTTTTTCCCATCTTTTAAAGCTATAGCAAGATATATATTTTTAAATCTTTTAGGAGAGATTAAAGTGCAATAAGAAAAATTTTGAAAGTTTTTAGAAGATTTTTTATTTTGTTTTTTAGATTTTACCTTATTATTAGATACTTTCTTTTTGTAGAATTTTCTTTTCCTATTTAATCTATATTTCCTTTTATTAATTTTGGAAGTATTTTTTTTAGTAAGAGAAATCTTAACCAAATTGCAAACATCCTCAGAAAAGAAATCATGGATCTTTATAGGAGGTAAAGTTTCTGAAAATATAAAAAAGCTTAAAATAAGCTTTAAAAACATTTTAATAACCTATATAATTTAATATTTGTAAAACCCTATCTTTTAAATCTTTAGATATATCCATTTCCAAAAGTTTTAAAAGATACTCTCTTGCTTTTAAGTAATTTTTCTTACCTATATAACTAATAGCCAAATTCATCAAAATATGTTTTTCATCTCCGTATTTTATCTTTGCAAGTTTCAAAATTTTTATAGCTTGGTCATACTCTTTTTTCTTAATATAAATTGCAGAAAGATTGACCAAGTCTGACAAAGTATAATGCCTAACTTTTAAAAGGAAATAAAGAGCATAGTCATAACAATTATTTAGATAAAAATAAAGGCCAAGAGCCCTATTAGTACAATCAGAAAAGCGATACTTAAAAAGATCTTTTAACTTTACTTTTTCCTTAAGAAAATAATCTAAATTTACAAAATCCCTTTTGTTATAAAGATAGCAAATATATCCATCTATATACTTTTTAGAAAGAGCATAAGAATTTGTAAAAAGTAAACTTACCAAAAGAAAAAATAATACTCTCTTCATAGGTTTACCTAATTAATAATAAATTTTAAAACAATTATACAAAAAAGGGCTCAAGAAAAAAAAGAGCCCCTGTATAGAAAATTAGATTCCAAGTTTGTACATAAGAGTTACGTAAGGATGATCTTTATCACCCCAGTGTAGTGCTCCGAAACAGGGAGAAGTTTTATTATCGAAATCTTTAAAGACTGTAGTATTAAATATATTAGCATCTTCTATTTTTCCTTCATTTATTGGGTCTTTATAATTAGAAACACATACAACATCTCCATCTTTACCATTTGCAATACCATCAATAATTCTATCTATTTGAGCTGCAACATCATATGGAACATTAACTAAAATCATAAAATTCCCTTTACCATCACCCTTTCCATTCAATTCTTTGATATTTTTTGAAGTACAGTTATCTTCCAAACAAACCTCTAGATTATCATTCTTGATTACTGGATCAGATCCAAAAGTTACCCAAACAGTAGAAGCCGGTGCATTTGTGAAAGTTATAATATAATCCTTTGTAGGTACCTCTAGACCAACAGTATTTATTTGATTTTCTATAGTAGCAGGTCTTCTAAGTACAAAATCTGTATTATTTACAAGCGCATCTGCTCCTACAAAAGCAGGAATTGTACCTGTATTATTTGTAACTAATGGTCCTCCCAAAGGCATGCCTGTTCTATCATAGTATTGAGTATATGCCAATTCCCATTCTTTTACAAATCTATTATAGAATTTTTTCATTTCTGCACTTCTTATCAAATCTTTACCTTTCATTACGGCTGCTAATAACAAACCAATAATAATTAAAACAATAGACAATTCAATTAAAGAAAACGCTTTTCTTAACATTTTAAACCTCCATAGATGAAAAAGTATTTAAAAAGTTTTATCTAATGGTATAATAATTTTAAGTATTATACCAAAAATTTCAAGGTAACAGTAAATGATAATAGAATATAGAAAATATTTACAAAACCTTATTAAATTAAAAAATATAGCTATACTTTTTTTGGCTATTGCAATTATAAAAATAAATCCTTTTAGAAATTATCATTTGAGTTGTAAATCTAAGATTAATATACATTTTGATAAAAAAAGCAGCGATATTTTAAAAATTCCAAAAGTAAATTTAAAGGAAATAAAGAAGTATTATAAAAATTTACTGAAGCAATATAGCGTTTTAAAACTTTATGAAGTTGATAAAAAAACATATATATCTTTGCTTCCTGTAAAACCTATAGTATTTATAATAAAAGAAGATACATATACTCCAATAATAACAAAATTAACATTTAACTCAACAATTCCAAAGAGAAATAGTAGTAAAAAAATAAAAAAGGTTTTGAATTTAAGATTAAATGTAAAATCCTTCATTATATATAACAAATATAAAAAAATTGTATGCTTAGAAATTTTAAAGCAAAAAGAATTTTTAAATCTACTAAAAAATAAATCTAAATTTTCAAGCTGTTTAGAAAAGAATAGCTGCATTTCAATAGGTAAAGGAGAGTATATTTGTTTAAATGATATAAAAAATAACTATATAATCATAAATATAAAAATAGGAGACAATACATGGGAGAAAAAATTACATATAGGGGAAAATATTTTAAAAATTATATATTATTAAATATTTATAGATTTTTTTATTCTATCTTCTTTATCTTTTTATCCGCTTTTTTTCTTTTCGGATGTGGTGAACAACCACCGAATATTATAGCTACACAACAAAAGATTAATCAAACACAGAAAAAAATAATGACATTGCTTCAAAATAAAACAACGGTTGAAATTCCAAAAGATTATTTAGAACCTTTAATTCTTTTACCATCATGGGAAGGAGCACAAATTAAAGCTTTAAATAAAAAAATATCAATAGTTGCTATAAATACACCCTTGAAGGACATTTTAAACTTAATATCGCAAGCAACAGATTTAGATATCGTATATAAAAACAACTTAAATACAAATGTAAAAATAGAAGATAAGATAATTTCTATAAAAGTAAAAAACAAGAAAATAAAAGATGTTTTAGATTTAATATCTAATATAGCAAATATTCATTATGAAATAAAAAAAGGAACACTAATCATTAGTGATACCGTTACAAAAATATATGATGTAGGAATTCCAAAAGTTGCTTCTCAATCCACTATTTTCATTAATGGGAATATATTTGGAACAAATGAAAATAAAATATCTGCATTAAATTCTTTGGAAAATTCGTATACAAATGTTCAAACTAATGATCCATATTTAAATTTACAGAATGCTATAAAAAAAGCAATATCAAAATATGGAAAGTTTTATTTAGATGAAGATACAGGAACACTGCTTGTTACTGATAGACCTAAGAATATAAAAGAAATAGATAAAATTGTACAAAGATTTAAATATTTCTATAGTAAGGAAGTAGATGTAAAAATTACTATTTTGGATTTCTCTGAGGAAAATGCAGTAAATAAAGGTGTTAATTGGCAAATTGCATTAACAAAAATGCTAGACAATTTTAATATAGCATATAGTCCTTTAGAAACAACTGCTGCAACAGGTCTAATTATAAAAGCAAGTTCTGTAGGGACAGGACCAAAATTAGAAAATTTCATTTTTAATTTTCTTACAAAAATTGGAAAAGTAAAAATTTTATCTACACCTAGAATTCGTCTAACTAATGGATATAGTGCTATAATAATTTCTGGTGAAATAAAACCATTTTGGACAAAAAGTTCTACTAACATAGTAAATGGAACAACATTATCTAATTATTCTTTTCAGAATTACATTAACGGGTATGTCTTAATTTTAAAGGCACGAGTTAATGAACAAAATCAGATATATTTAGTTATTACACCTGTTAAAAACGTAATTAAAGGTAAGTCTGTTTCTCCTGATGGTTCTAGTGAGGCGCCAATTGTATCTACAAATGTAATAAGTACAATATTAAAAATTAATAGTGGAGACATAGTTATTCTCGGTGGACTAAAAAATGATTCTATTAATACAAATATTGAAGGATTACCTCAGACAAATAGTAAATTGTTTAATTATTTAACATCAACATTATCTAAACAATCGGAGAAGAAACAACTTTTAATAATCATACAAGCAAAACTTGTAAGATAATCGAATAAAAAAAATAAGGGATATGATATGGAAAAATTAGAAAATATAAAAAATAAAATTAGTAATTTGGAAAATATAAATAGTATAAATTTTAACTTTATAAAAAAACTTCTAGAAAAATTTCTTTCTAAAAAAATTTTTTCTGTTTTTTATAATGGTAAATTTTTTATTGTAAGAGAAAAAAAACTTCTACCTGTAGATTTTAAATTATCAAAAGTGGATTATTGCGTGGTCAATATACCTAATATTAGACAGGAATTTATAAGCCTACCTATACCTAATCCCAAAAAAGTAAAGTATTATATTTATACATATGTGGAAGCAAAGTTAAAAATAAATCCTAAAGATTATTATATTCTTTTTAAAGAAATAGATGAAGATCCAGAAAAAAAGGAAAAAATATTTTCAGTTATCTTTATAAGTAAAAAAGAGATATCGAAAATAAAAAAGCAATTAGATTTTGAATATTTATATATAATCCCTATAGAATTTGTCGTAGCAGCTAGCATTTCATCTGAATTGAAAAATAATGAATTTGGAATTGGATTAATAAAGTTAGGAGAAGAGTTAAAAGTAATCCTTGTTAAAGACTATTTTCCAATTGAAATAATAATAGATTTTATTTCTTTCGATTATCTAGATTATATAAATAGAATTATCTCTTACTTCACAAGTAAATACAGTAACTATAATTTAAAACTTATTTACTTAGTAGATATAAAGCTCGAAAATAAAGAAAACCTTAATTTTAAGATTATAGAGGATACTATTTATTACTTCTTACTTTTCTCTCCAAAAAGTATTTTTAAGATAAAATCCTACAAAGTATATTTTAATTACCTTCTGAAGTTTTTATACTTCTTCTTAAGTTTATACATTATTTTTACTTTTTATACATCATATACAGCATATAAAAATTTAAAAAATAAATTAGATAATGTAAAGTTACAAATAAATAAATTAGCAAAAAGTTATAGTAATCAGTACATTACATTAGAGAAGAAAAGAAAATTATTTGATGATCTTTGGAAAAAATATGAATCTTTGTTAAAATTAATATCCATAGATAAACCTAATTTTTTAAAATTTTTAAAAACATTAAAACTAATGGAAAATAAATGTATTAAGCTATTGAAAATATACAATAGGGAATTATATATAGATAATATAGAATTAAAAAAGAATAATAAAGAGATATATCTCTTAATTAAGGGAAAAATGATAGGTGATACAAAAGGAAAGCTAAAAAGTATATATTTTGAGTTAAGAAATAACTTTAGAAATTCTAAAATATATTTAGAGCCCCGTTATCCCAGACCACCTCAAACTAAGTTTAAAGTTGTTGTTCCATTAGAGAGGATTGAAAAATGAGAATTTCTAATTACTTCAAAAGAGCTTTTACATTAATAGAAGTTATCATTGCTATGTTAATAATTTCTATCATCCTTTCTATGACTGCCAATTTTATACCAAAAATAATAGAAACATTTAAATTAAAACGAGCTATCAGTTATGTGCAAGATAACATAGATTATCTCAAACTTGTTGCTAATAAAGAAGGAACTTTAGGTAGATACTCTCTACCCGAGTATCTTGCTCATAAAAAAGATGTTTGGGGACATCCTTTTTACTATATAACATCTGAGAAATTATCAAGTTCAACCGCATGTGTTCTTAAACACACAAATTTATTTGTATGTTTAATTAAAGATTACGAAGCATTTAAAAAAGAGTTAAAAAAATATAATCCTTCCAAAGGAATTTTATTTAATTGTAAAGCTGCCAATGGAACTTTAGAAGAAGTAACTACTGTTATTTTATCCAGCGGAAAAAATGGAAATATACAAACTCCAATTTTAAAATTAGATACTGACTTAGAGGGCGATAACTATGTTGTTCCAGTAATAAAATTAATACCTCCTACCGAAAAAGTTGATTTTTACAGGAAGGTTAATGAAAATTATACTATTAATGATCCCAACGAAGAATGGGTACTTGCTACTGACCCATCAAAAGTTGCAGATAATGATATTTTCTCAAAGATGCTCTATGACGATATTATAAGTTATTTACCTTTAAACATAGCTAAAGCAGAGTGCCCTATAAAGAACATTGTAGGTGAAATAGAAAAATTTGAAGCAGATCCTCAGAAACAAAAAATAGGTGAAAATGTTAAATTTAAGTGGATTGCAACCCTATCTGGAAATATAGAAGGAAGTATATCTTGTGCTGTTGATTTTGGAGATGGTAATGTAAATGCTTCTTTAGAAGGCCCAGAAGAATGTCTTGGTTATCAGGATAAGGTAGAACATTCATATTCATCACCTGGTGTTTATACTCCTATATTAAAAATATTTGATGATGAAGGGAATTTAATATTAACAAAAACAACAACAGTATATATATATGATCCTACAAAATCAGAATGTAAAGTATCATCCTTTTTAGCTTATAAATTTGATAATGATAATGGAAAATTTACGCTTATAGCCAATGCTTCATCATCAGATGCAACTGCAACTTTAAAGTTAACTGAAAACCCTGTAAAATTCGAATGGAAAGTAGAAAGCACTTCAACATGTACCAATAAAGATGGTTTTATTAGTTTTGGTGATGGAGAATATGCATATTTTAAGGATATAACAAGTATAAATAATGTTGTTCATACCTATAAATCACCAGGTGACTTTACAGCTAAGGTATACTGTAGTTGTGGATGTGAATCTAACAAAATTAATCTATCTGTATACAATATCGTAGAAGGCGCGCTTATAAATGGCACAATAAATTCTACATCTTCTGGAGAAGCGATAAAAATTTTACCTCCTCCACTAATAGATAGTTTTGTTGTAACTCCTACTTACGGAAATGCTCCTATGGAAGTTAGCATTTCATATGAAGTTCATAGTCCTAATTCAACTTTAAGCTCTACGAATGTATATTTAGATGGTGAAAAGGTACCTATCTGTTCAGCAAAATTTAGTGTACCTACAAAATCTTATAAAACATCATGTATAACCGTTATCAAAGATCCAGGTTTTCATATTATCACCTTAGATGTAAAAGATACAAATGGTAATTTTGCTTCAAAATTTGTTATTGTTAATACTATAAAAAATTTATTTGAAACTTCATCTTCAACTTCACCTACAACAATAACCATTGCGCCTCCAAAAGGTAATTTTGTTGTTATAAAAATTCAAAATCCTAACAATGTACCTTTATATAACTATCCTATAAAAATAGATGCTCTTAATCTTGTAGATTGTTTAGGCACATATATGTTTGAAATCGTTACCCAAGATGGAATGAAAGATGTCCCATATTGTTTTGAAAGAGAAAACGGAGAATGCGAATCTACTTTTTGTGATCCCAAAGAAGATCTAGATTGTAAAGATAGTTTTGATAAGAATTTTTGGACAGGTAATATTTGGATAAAGGTACCAGAATTACCTGCAAATAGCACTATAAATTTAATTGTATACCCAAAAAGTGGATATTACGCAAAGACTGGTAAGGAAGTTTTTGATCTATATGAGAATTTTAAAAATGATATTAGTTTAACATGGAAAAAAACAGATCTATATAATGATGGAGTTAACTTAAATTATACTTTACTAAAAGATGACGGTATTATCAACATAACAGATAAAAATGATAATGATGCTTTAGTTTACTATTCAACTTCGTTCTCTAAAGAAACAACTCCATATTTTGAAATAGTGGCTAGATGTAAACTAGGAAGTGATAAATATAATAATGAACAATGCGGAATAACCTATTTTACAGGTGATAAAAAATCATACGTAGCTAGATATTCAAATTATGATGATTACGATGATCCAACAAAAGGATATGTAGATATTTCATTTTTTGATAAAACAAAAATATATGTACATCGAGTTAACTTTGAAGAAAATTATAAGTATCATACTTTAAAATTGGACTATCTAAACGGAACTCATATTTTCTATATTGATAATAATAAACAAGTAGAAACTAAAGATCTTAATCTCACTGAAGGAAAAATTGGTATTTTAGCAGGTTATAATGGTTACAGTATATATGATTACATTTATGTTAGAAAGTTAGCTAAATATGAACCTAAGTACTCTTATATATGTTATTTTAATAGCACTATGGAAACATCTTCAAGTACTACATTTGAAGGATGTGTAAGAAAAATACCTGTTTATAATTTAGGAAATTGTGATCTTTATAACTATACATATAAGTTAGATATTTCATCCATACGCGAATGTTTATCAGATATAACAAATACTTCTCAACCATCATTTGAAGTTTGTTTGGATGAAGAATGTACTAAGAAATTAAATTATTGTTTTGAAACAGATAGTGGGGAATGTAAAGCAGAACCTATCAATTGGAAAACACAAAAATATATATGGGTTAGAATTCCTTTCTTACCTGCTAATGACTATATAACATTGATTTTAAAACAAGTTCCCAAAATAGAAGATAAAAATAATGTAGATGGATCCCAAGTTTTCGATTTTTATGATGATTTTGATTCAAAAGAA
>Ga0256838_1000099_pt1 | contig 60908 bp, 65 predicted proteins | sample 4571419metaG_FD_185978 | JGI IMG/M metagenome (GOLD analysis project Ga0256838, IMG submission 185978) | Hydrothermal vent microbial communities from Guaymas Basin, Mexico - 4571-419 | ecosystem: Environmental > Aquatic > Marine > Hydrothermal vents | place: Mexico: Guaymas Basin | collected... | reverse complement strand
TCTATATCTAAAATAATTCTTTTTATCTTAAATCTTATTCGTTCTTATATTGTCTTTTTATTCCCGGCTTATTGTATGTTTTTATCTTCTCTTATATATTCCGTTTATTCGCGTTCATTATTGGAGGCACTTTTTATTCTAAATTTATTTTTTATAAACTTTTTTATTTCACTTAGTTTAATTATTTTACTTATATTTTAAATGTTTGTTTTCTTTGATAATTTTCCTGATATTAATTTTATTGTTGCTTCTTATTTTTATTTAGTGATAAATTTTCTGATTTTATTATAATATTTATTTTTGGTTAGATAAAGTATTTAATAGTTGAGTTATCAAATTATAACTTTGTGTTATAAGAATAATAAAATTTCCTTATAAAGAAGAAATAGACTTAATTAAATTTAAAATTTTACGATTTTTTATATACTAAAACTAATATAAGGAATGATAATGGGTTTTGTGGCATTTGAAGAAAATAATAACATAAATATAAATGAAAACGAAAATAATAATATAAATTATAAAAATGAAGATAAAAATGATGGTGTTGATATAGATATAATAAATTCTGTAGAAGAATTATCTGAAATTCTTTTTTCTAAATCCAGTGAGGGTTTAAGTGCTATTGAGGAACTTAAGGGAACTATGGAACAAATAGCCGCAGCAGCAGAAGAGAGTGCCGGTGCTAGTGAAGAGACGTTAAGCGCGGTAACGGAAATTAAACAAAATTCTAAATTTTTAGAAGCAGAAGTAAATACTACAGTAGAAATTATTTTATCTTTTAAATCCACTCTTTTAAATGCTATTGATTCTTTTATTGAAGCGAGTGAAAGTTTAAAACATACTTCTTTAAATGCTCAAGATATAGCTAATAAATCTGAGAATTTATTAAAATCCAGTGAACAGATTAACGATGCTATTGAACTTATTACTAAACTTGGTAAGAAGACAGGATTATTAGCTTTAAATGCTGCTATAGAGGCTGCAAGAGCAGGAAATGGAGGAAGAGGTTTTACCGTAATGGCTAGTGAAATAAGAACTATGGCTAAAAAATCAAGTGCTTATGCTGATAAAATTAAATCAATTGTAAACGATATTCAAGAAAATATAAAGCATTCTAATCAGAATATTAAAGTAGTAAAAGAAAATATTGAACAATTAGCTGATGAAGCATTAAAACTTGCTACTGATATGAAAGAAATAGGTAAAACTATTGATGAAATAGTTTATCTTTCAGAACTTGTAATAGCTGATATTAAAAAAGTAGTAGAAGAAATTGAAGATCTTCATCAAGCAAGTGAAACGATAGCGGCTGCGGCGGAAGAAAGTGCTAGTGCTGTTAGTGAAGTTACAAATACAATAGCTGCTCAGGTAAATGCTTTTAATGAAGTTAACAAAGCAGCTGAGATTTTAAATCAGATTATCTATTCTAAAAAAGAAAATTATGAAACGGAACTTGCCACGGCAAGCGAGGAGGTGGGATATTCTATCAATCAACTTGAAGAATCTATGAATGAAGTGGTTGAAGCTCTTTCCCAAATAGAAGAAGCTGCTGAGATATCAAAAAATGATGCTCAAAAATCATATTCTATAGTAAATAATTCAGTTGAATTTATTAAAAACTCTACTGATAATATAGTAAAAATTTTCGATAATTTTTTTAATATAAATAAAAAGTTCGAAGAAATATCTAAATATTTGACAAATATGGAAAAAGAAACAGAGGCGAATATTGAATCTTCTAAAAAAGAAAAGGAAAATATAACAACCGTTAAGTCTAAAATAAAAAAATTAAACAATGCCATCCGAAAAATAGAATTAGCTATAGTGCAAATAGGAGCTCTTTCAATAAACGGTGCGGTAGAAGCTGTAAGAATAGGAGAAGAAGGTAGAGGTTTTAGCGAAGTTAGTCATGATATTAGGAATTTAGCTGATTCTTCGGAAGAAAATCTTGACAAAGTAATTGATATAATTGATAAGGTTAATGAAGAGAATGATAAAATTTTAGTAGAAGTTAATAATATTATTCTTACGCTTGAAAATGAGAGAAATAAAATTAAAGAAATGAATAATGAATTTAATATTAATTTAAAAACGTTAAAAGGTGTAATTTCAAAAGTTGAAATGTTAAAAAAATCCATAGAAGAAATGAAAGTAGCACTTGAGCAGATAGAACTTGCTTCTAAGCAAACAAAAGAAGCGGCAGAAATTTCAAAAAAAAATGCCAGCGAATCGAAAGAAGCCGCTCGTATTATTCTCAATATTTCTAAAGAAATGAAAGCTTATGCCAATCAATTAAGAAATATATCATTAAATTTAGTAAAGAATGACCAATGAAAATACCTGCTCTGAAATTTAGAGTCGCTAATAAATATTTTGCCGTTGAAATGGATAAAATTAAACATTTTTTTGATGTGGAAGATGTCTTACGCTTGCCTTCTTTACCACCGTTTGTAGTGGGGATAGTAAGATATAATAATTATGTATATCCATTGATTTCTTTAAAAAAGGCTTGGGGTATAGAGGAAGAAGATTCAAGCACTGCTGTTGCGATGGTTTATGAAGATAACGATTATGCTATTTTGATTGATGAAATAATTAAAATTGATGATCTTGAGAAAAAAGAAAATTTTTTGATTGAAGTTTTTGAAGAAAACGGAGAAATTATAGGGAATTTAAATTTAGAGTTTTTAAATAATATAGAAATTCCTACTTTTAAAAATATTTTTAATAGAGAAAAAAATAAAATTCTTGAAAAAAAAGAAAGTTTTTTGTTATTTAAATGTAAAGATGAAGTTTTGGGAATAGATACTAAAATTTTAAGAAAAGTAGAAGAATATACAGGTCAAGATGTTTTTTTATTAAATGATGCTGTAATTACTCTTTTGCCTTTTAGTAAAATTTATAAAGAATGTTCTTTAAAAAATATTTTAATTATAGAAAAAGATAAAATTCTTGGAATTATAGTGGATGAAATTATAGATATAGCTCTTATTGAAGAAAACGAAATAGTAAGCGGCTCAGGTATGCTTGATAGATATTTTATTTACAATAATAAAGAAGTTAAAGTTTTTAACAATGAATATTTGGAAATGAAATTAGAAAAATATGGGGTTGTTATACCAAAAAAACAAAAAAAGATATTTTCTGATGTTGTAGAAATTTTAGTTCTTGATATAGCAGGTGAAAAATTTGCGGTAAAAATGAGTAATATTCTAGAGATTGTGGACTTTGATGAAACTTATTTTAATTTTACTAACGAAAATCCTCACGTAAAAGGAATTTTGACAACAAAAGAAGGAGCTACTTTTATCTTGTCTTTAGAAAAAGTTCTTGGAAAAAAAATAGAAATTTCGGAAGACACAAAAATTATAGTTCTTAAAGACGGAGTATTAAAAGCTTTATTAATAAGTGGAATAAAAGATCTAATTTATGTAGAAAAAGAAAAAATCATTTATTCTCAAAACGATACTTATATTGGCGGAGTGGTTATTTATAATGAGGAAATGATTCCTCTTTTTAATTTACATTGGCCAAAAGGTTTGTAAATGTTTAAAAAATTTGAAGAAAAAAATTTTTACCGTTTTAAAGAATTTGATGAGGCAAGGAAGTTTATTGAAGATTTCTCTTATTCAAAAGATACGTTTGAGGCTATTGATTATATGATAAATCATAAGGAGTATTATTTTTTATTAAAAAATATTTTAAAACAATTGCCCGATGAAAGAATAGTAGAATATGTTTTTTTTAATTTGCCTTGTTTGAAAAGAGAAGAGGATTTAGATGTTTTAATTCATCTTCTTTCTAGATATTCCGTAGTAAAAAACTATATTAAATCTTGTAAAAATATGGAATTTGCCAAAAAAATTTATGAAAGCGGTTTTAAAGAAGATGCGATAGATATTTTTAAATATATTCCGGATATCAGTGAGTGGTTAAAAGAGAAAATTAAAAACGAAGATATTGGTATTAAAAAAAAGGCGATGGAATTTTTTGAAATTTTTGATGAAGAATATGCTAAAAAATTAAAAAAAGAGGTATAAAGTGGAAATTGATGCGTTTAAATTAAAAAAACTCAGAAATTATCTTAATGATGAAATAGGAATTTATGTTGAAGATAATAAACTTAGGAATATTTATGAAAGAAAAATAATAAAACTTTTAGAAAGATTCGATTATAATGATTTTAATAAATTTTTTAAAGATTTAATACTTAAAAAAAATTCTATCTTGAAACAAGAATTTATAAATGTTTTTACAGTAAATGAAACATATTTTTTTAGAGAAAAACATCAGTTCGATACTTTAATAAAATATGTTTTACCAACGCTTGACAAAATAAGACCCAGAAATGAAGTAATTTCTATTTTATGTGCTCCTGTTTCTACGGGAGAAGAGCTTTATTCCATAGCTATTTTACTGATTGAAGAAGGAAATCTAATTAAAAAAAGAGACTTTTTACTTCTTGGAATAGATATAGATTCTAATGTGATAAAAAAAGCTAAAGAAGGTATCTATTCTGCAAGGAGCGTACATAAACTACCTCCTGAGCTTATAAAAAAATATTTTGTAGAAGAAAAGGGAAATTATAGAATTAAAGATTTTTTAAAAAAAGTTGTTAATTTTAAAGTGATAAATATTTTAGATAAATATGCTATGAAAAAGCTTGGAGTATTTGATGTGATATTTAGCAGAAATATGCTTATTTATTTTGATGAAAAATCTAAAAGGGAAACTTTAGCTATTTTTTATTCTATTTTAAAAGATGAAGGATATTTGTTTTTGGGACATGCTGAAAGAATTCCGAGTGATGTAAAACTTTTTGAGAGTCTAAAGATTGGAGAGAGTTTTGTTTATAAAAAAAATAGCAATAGTAAGTGATTCGGCTGTTACAAGGCTTACTCTAAAAAAATTTCTTAGCGAAAAATTTAAACCGGAAACTTTTAAAAATAGCGATTTTGACAAAAAAAAATATGATTTAATTATTGTAGATGAAGGATTTGATGTAAAAGGGAATGTTATAAAAATAGGCAAAGATTTGCCAAAACCTGATTTTATATCAGATGAATTTAAAAACAGACTTTTGGAAATTATCAATGAAAGATTTGGAATAAAAAGTGTTAAAAAAGTTAAGCTTGATTTTACTATTGAGGATTATAAATATGTTCTTATAGGTTCTTCTACCGGAGGTCCCGGGCTTATAGAAAAAATAGCAAGGTCTCTTCCTCAGGATTATCCAAATCCAGTATGCGTAGTTCAGCATATGCCTGCTAATTTTACGGCTAAATTTGCCGCTCGGTTAGATAGTGTGAGTAAATTAAGGGTAGTTGAGGCAGATAATTCACAACCGGTGATACCTGGATTTTTTATTATAGCAAAAGGTGGATGGCATTTGCATTTTAGAAAAAAAGAAGAAGTTTATTGTAAATTAGTGCCGAATGCTAAAAATAGATTTTTTGTACCGAGTGTGGATGAGATGTTTTTTTCAGCTCTTGAAGTTATGAACCCTAAAAAAATAATGGCCGTATTATTAACCGGTATAGGAGATGATGGGGCGGAGGGGATGAAAGCTTTAAAAGAGGCCGGGGCTTATACCCTGGCTGAGAGCGAGGAAAGTGCTGCTGTTTATGGAATGCCAAAAGCGGCAAAGGAGCTTGGAGCGGCTGTGAAAATTCTTCCTTTTGAAGAGATTTTAAAAGAAATAATTAATTTTCGATAATTTCACAAACAATCTCTTTTATTCCTTTTTTCTCTTGAATTTCTTTAATTTCAATACCAGGGAATTCTATTTTTAAGACTTCATCAAGATTTTTTGGTCTATTTAGGGCTATGTGTCGTGTTAAAGTACCTCTGTATGCTTTTGCGAAGTGGCTTACAACTTTATTATTTTTTATAAATTTAAAAGTTACGGCTTTTTTTGGTTTATATATTTTTTCATAAAATTTTGCTCTTAAATCAAGGTACTCTTCATCGTATTTATCTAAAATTTCCGTTATTTTATCTTTGTAAAATTTATAAATATCAAATCCGGGTTTTGCTCCCTGTTTTAACGTATAATGAGGTATTAAATCAAGCGGTTTTATAATTCCGAAAAGATTTGAAAAAATTATCAGGTTTTCATTTAAGTATTCTTTTGCTTTGTCTGACAAGGAAGGATAATCAAGATACTCAAAAGCAACTCCCGTGTATCTTAAAATAGCTTCTTTTGAGGGGCGGGTTTTTACGGGTGTTTTATCATCTCCGAAGTTTTTTACATCATCCGTTTTTTGTAAAAATTCTTCATATTTTTTTATCGCTTCATCTCTAAAAGGATTTAACTTTGGAAATGATTTAATATTAAACTTTTTATCGCCTCCAAGAGATTTTCTCTCACTGGGCGCTAATAAAATCTTCATTAAAATACTCCTTTGTTATACAGTGTATCGAGCCGTGCTGTTTTATTAGAGTATTTGCGTTGATAGGGACAATTTCCCTATCAGGGAATATTTCACAAAATAGATCATAAACGTATTTATCTTTTTTGTCTTCATAGATTGGCAAAAGTACGGCTTGGTTTATTATTAAGAAATTGGCGTAAGTGGCAGGAAGACGGTGATTGTTCCAGTATTTTGGGCTGGGAATCGGAATCGGAATAATATTAAAAGAGGTCTTTTTAAGCTCTTCTTCCATTTTTTTAAGTTCTTTATAATGAATATCACTCTTATCTTTGCAAGAACAGTAGACTATGGTATTTTCATTTATAAATCTGGCTAATGTATCAATATGAGAGTCGGTGTCATCTCCTTCTAAAAAACCGTGATTTAGCCATATTATATTATCCACAAAAAGTTCTTGCTTTAAAAATTTATCAATCTCTTCTTTTGTCATAGGATAGTTTCTGTTGGGCTCAAGCAAGCATTGTGATGTTGTAAGAAGAGTTTTTCCGTTTGTATCAATGCTTCCGCCTTCCAGTACGAAATTGTAACTTTTATGGATATTAAAAAGTTTTCTTGAAATGAGGTTGTCGTAGTTTGCCGGAAATTTAAGTCCCCAGCCGTTGAATTTAAAATCAAGCAATTTTACTTGATTATCTTTTTTTATGCTGATAGCCCCAAAATCTCTTGCCCATGTATCATTATTTTTGATTTTACGAAAGATAAAATTTTTGTGTTTTAGGTGAGATATAGTATTTTTATCTTCATAGCAAATTAAAACTTTTTCATATTGGGCGATTGCGTAGGCTATTTCACTAAATGTATTTATCGCTTCTTCTAAACAGCATGCCCAGTCCGTATTTTTGTGTGGAAATACAAGCTGGACGAAACTCTGTTTTTCCCACTCAGGTATAAGATAATTCATAAACCGCCTTTATTGACTTAAATCAATGTTAATTAAATAATATGCTATTATAATAAAAAAAAGGAGAGAGAATGAAAAAATTACTATTAGCAGGACTTTTGAGCGTAGGACTTTTATTTGCTTATAATCCTCTTGAGGGTGTAAAAGCGCAAAAGCAGGCGGCACTTAAAATAGTCGGAAATCATTTTGTAGATGTAAAAACAGTTAAAAAATGGATGGCTGGGAATAAAAAATTCGAGATTTTAGATGTAAGAGAGCCGGCGGAATTTTTAGCTGGACACATTGATTATATTGAAACAATACATGTTCCAAGAGGTGTGCTTTATGGAGCGGTAAAAAAAGGAAAAATAAAACCTAACAAGAAATATGTGGTAGTTTGTAGAACAGGTCATAGAGCGCTTTTAGCAGCAGCTACTCTTATGAAATGGTACAAATTTAAAAACGTATATGTATTAAAAGGCGGAATTAAAGCATGGATTCAAGACGGAGGAATTATTGAAAACGCTCTTAATTTAGGACCGGTAAAAGTTCAGCTCGTTAAATAACGGGCTTTTTTTCGTCCAATCAAAAGCGTCTGTAACTAAATAAAGGATAATAGATAAAATTAATTAAGCAGTTAATTTAAAATAATAAAAAAGGGATTATAAATCCCTAGGGTCTGCTATTTTTCCGGCAATTGCGCTTGCTGCGGCAACAGCGGCGTTACTTAGATAAACTTCGGATTCTCTACTTCCCATTCTACCTCTAAAGTTTCTGTTTGTAGTAGCCACGCATCTCTCACCATCACCTAAAATACCCATATATCCACCAAGACATGCACCACATGTTGGATTTGCCACAACCGCTCCGGCGTCGATTAATGTATCTATAATGCCTTCGTGTTCGGCTTGTTTATAAATTCTTTGAGTAGCCGGCGTTACTATCAGTCTTACTTTTTTATGAACTTTTTTGCCTTTTAAAATTTCAGCTGCCGTTCTTAGGTCACTAAGAGTTCCGTTTGTACAACTTCCGATATATACCTGATGAATTTCGATATCGTCTTTTACGGCTTGAGAGATTGGTTTTCCGTTACTTGGAAGATACGGATATGCCACCATAGGTTCAAGTTCTTCAACGTTAATTTCGATAACTTGAGCATATTTGGCATCTGGGTCTGAATAGTGTATTTTTGGCTCAGCTCTTAGAGGATTATACTTTTTGACTTCGTTTAAAAATTCTTCGGTGATTTTATCATAAGCGATAATTCCGTTTTTCGCTCCGGCTTCTATCGCCATGTTACAAAGAGACATTCTATCATCCATAGGAAGGTTCTCAATAGTGTCTCCGGTGAATTCAAGGGCTTTGTAAAGTGCCCCGTCCACTCCTATTCTTCTAATAAGTTCTAAAATTAAATCTTTTCCATATACGTGTTCGCCTCTTTTTCCTGTAAATACCACTTTGATACTCTCAGGAATTTTAAACCAGCTTTTGCCCGTAATCATACAAAAAGCAATATCAGTAGAACCCATGCCTGTTGAAAATGCCCCTAAAGCTCCGTGCGTACATGTGTGAGAATCCGCTCCAATTATTACGTCTCCAGGAATTACCAGACCTTTTTCAGGCAATAATCTATGTTCAATTCCCATATCTTTTTCATCAAAGAAGTTTTTTAGATTGTGTTTGTAAGCAAATTCTCTATTAATTTTTGCCTGATTTGCGCTGGCTATATCTTTTGGAGGAATAAAATGGTCTAAAACTATTGCGAAATTGTCCGGTTTTGCTAATTTTTCGGCTCCGCTTTCTTCAAAAGCTCTTATTGAAATAGGAGTGGTAATATCATTACCGATAGTCATATCAACATCACACATAATAATTTCACCCGGCTTTACTTCGCGTCCTATATGCTCGGCGAAGATTTTTTCAGTTATCGTCATAGGCATAACATTCCTTTTTTAATGAAATTATAGCTAATTTGATATAATAAGAAAAAAGGCGTGAAAATGGCTAAGATTTTTATTTTTATCGGGGTTATTTTTATAATCATCGGGCTTTTAATGTACTTATTTAAGGATTTTCCGCTTTTTCATCTTCCGGGTGACATAGTAATAAAAAAAGATAATTTCGTATTTTACTTTCCTATTACTTCTTCGATTATTATCAGTATTGTGTTAAGTGCTATTTTTTACATAATTTCAAGGATATTTCAATGAGACTTTTTATAGCTACTCCCGTTACTCTTCCCATTTATGGAGTTATTAAACAGGATTTAGGAAGATTTGTGGAAGGAAAATGGGTAGAGGGTTGGAATTTACATTTAACGCACAAATTTATAGGTGAAGATGAACCTGAAAAATATCAGATCCCATTAGAAATTCCTGATGAGAAGATAAAAATTAACGGAATAGGAATGTTTGGGAATAAAGTTTTATATTTAAAAGCCGATAGTATGAATATCGATAAGGTTAATAAACAGATTAATAATTATTTTGACATAAAGGATGATAAGCCTTTTAAGCCTCATATAACTTTATGTAGAATTAAAAATATTAAAGATAAAAAATTTTTTGAAGAGCTTAAAAAATGGGATGATAAAACGTTTGAAGTTCCGTTTGATGTTTATTTATATAAATCTACTTTGACAAAAAAGGGGCCGAAATATGAAAAAATTTACAAATATAAAAGCGGCGGCACTTAAATATAAAGCTTATGAAAATTTAGCTCCTAAGATAGTAGCGAAAGGAAAAGGAGAAATAGCAAAAAAAATCATTCAAAAAGCAAAAGAATTTAATATACCTCTTTTTCAAAATGAACTTCTTGTAGATTCTCTTTTGAAAGTAAATAATGATGAAATTCCGCCGGAGCTTTATCAAGCCGTAGCCGAAGTATTCGTATGGCTTTATAATTTGGAACAAAAAGCAAAGCTAAGTGGGAGTTAGTTGTGGATTTTAGATGTGAAGAAATTTTGAAAAATATAGCTTCAAATATATATTATATGGAGTATAACTTTAAAACCGGAACACTTGAAAAATTTGAATTTTTGCAGTTTGATGGATATACTAAATGGTCACAAGAGGATTTTACTCCTGAATTTATTAAAAAACATATGTTTGAAAATGATTATAAAAATCATCATACAGAATTAATGAAATTGGCAAGAGGCGAAAAAAAATATATTGAAACCATACATAGGTTTTACGGAAAAGACGGCAGAATCTTTTTTATAAAAACACGGATAACATTAGTAAAAAAAGATGAAAATAAAATTTATTGTATAGGTGTTAACGAAAACGTAAGCAAAGAAAAAGAGTATGAAATATTAATTACAAGTCTGAAAAAATCTTTAAACGTAGGATTTTTGATTTTTAGAGATAATATTTTATATGCTAATGATTATTTTTGTAAAGTGCTGGGTGTTTCATGTGAAAAAATACATGAGCTTTCTTTAGCGGATTTGATAAAAAATGTATCTGAAAAAGAGTTAATTAAATATGTAAAAGAGAGAAAAAAAGGAAATGAATTTTTTCATTCGAGAGAAAATATAGAGTTTGTATATAATCAAAAGCGCTTCTTTTTTAATACTTATACGAATACGATAATTTTCGATGGTAAGTATGCCGGAATGACGCTTTTAGTAGATGTAAGCAATTCGGTTAAAAGGGAAATTTTTTCAAAGATAATAGATGAAATAAGTGAACATGTAATAAAACATTCCACTAAAAAAGATTTTTTTAACAGTGTTGTAAAAGCAATAGAAAAAAGCGGATATAAAGTATATTTGAAATATAAAAATTATTTATATGGAGATGATGAGGTTGATTTAAAAGGGAGCAGTAGAGAAATCCTTGTAAAAGGTTCTTATCTTTATATTCCTTTAGATAACGGGGAGATGGTTATTTTCAGTAAATATAAAAATGAATTCAGTGACAAACTGCTTGATGAATATAAAAAGCTTCAGCATATGGTGGAATATGCCAATAATCATATCGTTCAGACGATGCTTTTAAATGTGTTAAAAGAAGCGATAGAAAAAAGTTATCAATGGGTATTGATTACCGATAAAAACGGAACTATTTTATATGCAAATGATATTGTAGAAAATCTGAGCGGGTATTCAAAAAAAGAAATAATAGGTGAAACTCCAAAAATTTTTAAATCAGGTTATCAAGATGATGAGTTTTATAAAAAATTATGGAAAAAACTCGAAGATAAAGAAATTTTTGAAGATTTATTTATAGAAAAAAATAAACAAGGAAAATATTTTTACTTACAGCTTAAAATCGTTCCTGTAGAGGTTGATGATGAATTATATTTTGTGGCACTTGGTATTGATGTTACGGAAAAGAAAAAACTTCAGGATTCATTGGTAAAAGATGAATTGACGGGACTACTTAACAGAAAAGGATTTATTGTTAATGCCAACAAATATCTAAATAAAGAAAATACATATGCTTTGATTTTAATTGATATCAGAAACTTTAAAGCTTTAAATCAAATAAAAGGAAGTATTTACGGGGATTTGCTTTTAAAAAAATTTGCAGAATTTTTAGAAGCATTTTCCTATGAAGAGGATGTAATAGCAAGAATAGGAAGCGATGAATTCGCACTTTTAGTGAAGCTGGATGAAATTTCTAATTTGGCGAATGTGGTTCAAAAACTGATATCTAAGATAAAAACACTTGGGAATATAAGTGTAAATATGGGAATAGCAGTTTATCCAAAAGATGCTAAAGATATTCATGAGCTGATTGAAAAGGCTTCAATAGCACTCGAATATGCTAAAAAAAACGGGGAAAACAGTTATGAACTTTATAATACAGCTATAAAAGAAGAAGTTGAACATTTAATGAATGCTAAAAATATAATCATACATGCATTGGAAAATGATGAATTTGAATATTTTTTTCAACCGTATTATGATTTAGCTACTAAAAATATAATAGGGGCTGAAGCATTAATAAGAATTGTTAAAGAAAATGAGATCATTTCTCCTTATTTTTTTATTGATTATGCTGAGAAAAGCGGACTTATAAAATATATAGAAGAAAAAATGTATGAAAAAGTCCCTTATTATTTAAAAGAACTTAAAATTCCTCTCTCTTTTAATTTTTCAGCCCATTCTTTTAAAGATAAAGACCATATTTATAAATTTTTCGAGACTACCTCATTTCCTCTTACTATTGAAATGACCGAAAGAGAGATAGCAAGTGATATTGAATATACAAGAGAAATTTTTGATATCTTAAAAAATAAAAATTTCAGGATTGCTATTGATGATTTCGGAACAGGATATTCCACTTTTACTTATATAAGAGAACTTGATTTTGATATTTTAAAAATCGATATGAGTTTTATAAAAAACATTACAAAATCAAAAAAAGATTATGCTCTTGTGAAAACTATAATTACTCTTGCTAAAGAGCTCGGACTAAAAACGGTGGCGGAAGGTGTTGAGACAAAAGAGCAGATGGAAATATTGCAAAATCTCGGATGTGATGTGATTCAAGGGTATTTGATAGCTAAACCTATGCCTCTTGATGAAATGAAGAAATTTATAAATGAGTTTAGTGGTATTGGCTAAAATTTTGTGATATAATATATAAAAGTTTTTGAGGAGGGGAATATGGAAAATTTAAAAGAAAAATATAAAATCTTGCCAAAATTAGCAAGACTTTCAATTTTAGAAGAGTTTCAAGGGCAAAAATTAATAAATAGAGATGAATGGGTGGAAACATATCCGTGGCTTGAGGAAAAAAGAGCTACGTTTGTTACATTAAAATTAAAAGATAAACCAAGAGGAAGTAACTTAAGGGGATGTATAGGTTCGATTCTTCCATATCGTCCGTTGATTGACGATGTGGTGGCAAACGCAAAAGCGGCCGCTTTTGATGATCCGAGATTTCCACCGCTAACTCCTGAAGAGTTTGATAGGGTAAAAATTGAAGTAAGCGTTCTTACTATTCCTGAAAAAGTGGAATATGAAGATGTCGAAGATTTGAGAAGAAAAATAAGACCGGGTGTTGATGGAGTGATACTGCAACTCGGTAATCATCAGGCGACTTTTTTACCGGCTGTATGGGAAGAACTTCCTATGTTTGATTTGTTCTTTGCTCATTTATGTTTAAAAGCAGGGCTTCCTGGAGATTGTCTGAAATTCCATCCGACAATTTACAGATATCAGGCAATAGAAGTAGAGGAAGAAGATTAATTCTTTCTCTTCCTTGCCGATTTTAAATAAAAAGGCTTGTTATGCTAAATATCTGCAAATATGCTTCAAATTCTGCTAATTTTAATTTTTCTTTTACTACCAGCAGCGGAGATAAAATAGATTTAAAAATGTTTGATTCTATTGAAGCTGAAAATCATTTTACTAAAACAAGAACTTCTGTTTCTCAAGAACTAACACTTACTCATCAGTTCGGTTATGAATTTCATTATGAGGGTAACGGGCTTGATGAAAACGATATAAAAGAGATAAAAGAGGCTTTCAAAAAGATAAAACCTATGCTTAAAGAATTTTTAAAACAAAAAGATATAAATGAAAAAGTAATAAAGAATGCCGCAAATAGATTAAAATCATATCTTCCGCCTATAAAAAATCAAAACCATCTAAATGCGTTAAAACAAGAAGGAGTAAATACTTTTGATGAGGTATTAAAAAGTATAAAAGCAGGTATAGAAGAGCTTAAAAAAGCAAAAGAGCTTTTTGATAATTTATTTAATCAAAAATTTGAAATATATGTCTAGCGTTTATAAAATTTTACGGCAAGATAAGAAACAATAATAGCTAAAATTACTCTTATAATAACCAGTGCCCAAAAATTTGCTCCTAAAATCACAAATAAAAGAGGGTCTTCTATCAGTGAATGGGCTATCATAAGAAAAGTTCCTATAAACAACAGCTCTTTTTTACTTAGACGATTTTTCTCAGCAATTAAAATGCCCGCTCCATAAGTAATCCCTAAAATTATTCCGGTGATAATCGAAAAGGGGGCGCTAAGGTTTTTGTTTTTAAATAGTTTTTCTTTGATAAAATGCATAAAGAAGATGATGATTGTTATTAAAATGATGATTTTTATAGCCAAAACGGAAGCATTGTATAAAGAGTTCCCAAGCATTTGCCAAAAAGAATCATAAACAGGAAGTGTTATCTCTTTTTGGAGTGTTTTACCTTCTATGTGAATAGGAAGAGCTCTAAAAATAATAACAGCTATTATCCCTACACCGATTCTAAGAAGAGTGGAATACCAGTGAGGCATTCCAAGCTTTTTCATAATAGCGTTTTCCACAGGCAATGCGTGAGCAATTCCCAAAAAAAGCCCAAGAATTGTCCATTCATATGGAGTCAGCCCAAGAGGTGCGGCGAAAGCTATTGCTGCGTAAAGATTAAAAAGCACTCCTGCGGCAATTGACAGCGAAACTTCGGGATTTAATCCCATAATGGAAGTAATGGGCTCAAAAATAAAAGATATCTTTTGAAGAATTCCAAAATAAATTAAAATATCCGCTAAAAAATAAAAAGGTATTACGAGCTTTATTATTAAAAGAGCTGTTTTTAGTGCCTGATTTATAAGGTTTTTCATATAAGTTCCGTTTTTGGGGAAAGTATATCAAAAAAAAAAGAAAAGAGGGTCAGTCGGCTTTTAAGATAGCTCCGTTGCTTGCATTTGTAACAAGGGCTCTGTATTGTTTCAGCCAGCGTCCAGGTACTTCTTTTTTAAGTGGAGTGAATTCTTTTTTTCTTTTTTCGATTTCTTCATCGCTTAGTTTAACGTTTATAGAGAAATTATCCACGTCAATTTCTATAATGTCTCCGTCTTTAAGAAGACCAATCATTCCACCTTCAGCCGCTTCAGGGCTTACGTGACCGATGCTAAGACCTCTTGTCGCACCTGAAAATCTACCGTCAGTAATTAGAGCTACTTTATCGCCCAGTCCCATTCCCATAATAAGACTTGTAGGTGCCAGCATTTCCTGCATTCCTGGTCCTCCTTTTGGACCTTCGTATCTGATGACAACCACGTCGCCTTCTTTTACTTTTCCTGAGGTAATTCCTTCTATTGCTTCTTGTTGAGAATCAAAACAAACCGCTTTACCCGTAAATTTTCTCTCACCTGTAATTCCCGCTGTTTTAATTACACATCCTTCTTCAGCGAGGTTACCAAACAGTATTGCTAAACCTCCAACTTCACTGTAAGGGTTATCTACCGGATGAATAACCGTGTAGTCTTTAACCTCGGCGTCTTTGATTCTGTCCGCTACCGTACCGCCTTCGATTACTGGGTTGTCAAGGTAAAGAATCGTATCGCTTCTTTTGCTGATTTCTTTCATAACCGCGCTCATTCCACCGGCTCTATGGATATCTTCCATATGTATCGTCTGAAGAGACGGGGAAATTTTTGCTATGTGGGAAGTGTGTTTTGCTATTTCATTTAGTTTGTGGAGGTCAAAATCAACTCCAGCTTCTTTTGCGATTGCCATCATGTGAAGTACAGTATTACTGCTTCCACCCATTGCCATATCAACTACAAACGCGTTATGGACTGCTTTTTCGTTTATTATATTTCTAATTTTATATTGTTCGCTAAGCTTTTCATCTTTTGCTATTTCACAAATTCTTCTTGCAGCTTTTCTTAGTAATTCTTCTCTCTCAGGCGTAAGTGCTAAGATAGTTCCGTTTCCTTTAAGAGCTATTCCCATAGCTTCAATTAGGGTATTCATAGAGTTTGCCGTAAACATACCAGAACAGCTTCCGCCGCCAGGACATGCCAGACATTCAAGCTGATATAATTTTTCTTCATCCAGTTCGCCTTTTTCAAACTTTCCTACCCCTTCAAATACCGTTGCCAAATCAATCGGAGTACCATCAGGCAGATGACCTGCTCTCATAGGACCACCCGTTACGAAGATAGTAGGTACGTTTACTCTAAGGGCTCCCATCACCATACCCGGAGTAATTTTGTCGCAGTTTGGAATACAAATAAGTGCGTCAAGTTTATGAGCGTTCATAACCGTTTCAATAGAGTTTGCGATAATTTCACGACTTGGAAGGCTGTAAAGCATTCCGTCATGACCCATAGCAATTCCGTCATCTACACCGATTGTGTTGAATTCAAAAGGAACACATCCGTTTTTTCTGATTTCGTCTTTTACAATTTCCGCATATTTATTTAAGAAAAAGTGTCCCGGGATTATTTCAATAAAGCTGTTTGCCACACCGATAAAAGGTTTGTCAAAATCCTCGTCTTTAAGTCCGCATGCTCTAAGCAGACTTCTGTGAGGGGCTCTGTGCCATCCTTTTTTTATTTCGTCACTTCTCATCGACATCCTTTTTTATTGCTATTTTATCACAATTACTTAAAAAAGATTACAAAATGTCGATTAGAAACAAAAGGGGGTAGAAAATGGTGTTAGAGGATTTTTTAAAAAAATACTTCCAGCAAATCAAAGAAGTGAATGATTTTCATTTCGAATATTTAGTTACCAATAAGTTTAAGTTTCCGAAAGCAAACTATATAGAATTAAAAAAATTTATAGATACAGCAACGAATTTTTTGATGGAGATTGATGAACATATACTCGATGACTTGATGGGAAAAGTTTATCAGGATTTGAATTCACTTTATACATTTTATAAAGGTATAAAAAACAAAACGAAATATGTTGAGCTTATATTTTACCAGGAATACTTGGAAAAAAAGAATGAATATAAGACTTTAAAAGATGAGTATGAAAAACTTAAGATCCGAATGGAAGAGTATAATTCGGCTATTTCAAAGCTTGAAGAGCAATTGAAAACATTAGAAAAAGGTTCTAGCGAATATAAAAAAGTAAAAAAGAACTATGTAGATATGATATATGAGCTTTCCAAGAACAAAGATAGATTTTATGAGTTAAAAGATTTGCTTGAAAGTTTAGAAAAGGAAGAAGAGCTAAAATTTTTTCCACAGTTTAATAAACTAAAAGACCTTCATTTAAAAAAGTTAGAAAAGATAATAAACGTCAAACTTTATTACTTTGACAAGCTTTTATGGCATAAAGCTTCAAATTCTTCGGCGGTAGTTAAGTTTTTTGAGACTTCTCATATTGATGGTGACTTTTCTACAAAAACTTTTATTAAATATTTTTTAAAAAATATTGATGTTTCCAAAGCTCAAAATAGTGAATGGTATATATATCTTCAAAAAATGTTAAAGGTTGTAGAATGAATTTGTTTACTGTTTATACTCCTGAAGAGACGGCGTTTTTATTGAATTTGGTAGATAAAAAGGGAATAAAACTAAATGATGATTTGGAGCTTTTTAATGTTAAATATTTTAAAAAAGTAATTCTCAAAAAGAAAAACTTATTGGAAAGTTATGATTTTATTTATTTAAAAAAAGGTAAATTGGCGGTAGTAGATAAGGAAAAAATTTTAAAAATTATAAAGCCGGGAGAAGTTTTTGGATTTTATAAAAAATTTTTCGGAAAAGATTATCCGATAATTGCTATTGAAAATAGTGAATTGGTGCTTTTTGATATTGGAGAATCTTATTTTGCTCTTGAAAAACTTACTAAATATTTAATAGAAAAAGAAATAAAAAAGCTCATGTGATTTGATATAATTACACTAAAAAATATTAAAGGTTTTGTTTTATGTTTTATTTGCCTACAAAAGAGGAGTGTGATTATATCGTAGAAAATTCAAAGCAGTTTTTTAGAAAAGAGGATGCTTTTTTAGATAAACAAGTAGCTATTTATCACTATAAACAGGCTAAATTTGAAGAGTTTGAGAAATTTAAAGATAAAGGTTCTTATGAATTAAGAGGGCTTACTTTTGTTAAAGATAAAGAGTGGAGAAGGTTTATAGCGCTTCATAAATTTTTTGAACTTAATCAGGCACCGGGATGGATGGAAGAAGATTTAAAAAATAAAAAAATAATTAAAGCAGTAGAAAAAATTGACGGAAGCCTTTTACAGCCCGTTTTGATTGACGGGAAAATTTATTTTAAAACGAAGCTTTCTTTTGAAGCGTATCAGGCAAAAAGAGCAAATGAAATGATGCTTGAAAATCCTCATATAAAGCAGTATATTTTAGATAAATTTAAAGAAAACAAAATTCCGATATTCGAATATATTTCTCCTAAATCTCAAGTAGTTATGGATTATGGGAAAGAGGATTTGATACTTATTCAGGTAAGGGATTTGAATACCGGAGAATATGATTTGGAATTTGAAAAAGAGGCTGAAAAAAGAGGTATAAAATATGCAAAAGAATTTGAGGTTAAAAGTCTTGAAGAATTTATAAAACTTGCTGAAACTAAAAAAGGGATTGAAGGATGGGTTTTAATTTTCGAAGATTTACAATTTGTTAAAGTTAAAACCAAAGAGTATTTAAGACGACATAAACTGCTTGGTAAGATTCAACCTCATGAAATAGTTGCGGCCGTTTTGGAAAAAAGAGAACATGAGTATAAGGATATCTTGAATAAAAAAAGTGAAAAATATGAGTATTTTATAGAAATTGAGAAGAAGTTTTTAAAAAAATACAACGATTTAAAAAAAGAAGCCAAAAAAGCTATAAAACTTCCTAAAAAAGAATTTAAAAAAAGATATGCAAATCATTCTTATTACGAGCTTTTTGCGATGTGTAAAAACAAAGGAATGGAAGAGTTTGACGGTTGGATAAAAAAGCACACCGCAAGGCTTAAAGGAGCTAAAAAATTTTTAGAGCTTGATTAACGAGCGATTTTTTATCATATAAATTTCGTCGGCTTTTGCAATTGTTTCAGCCCTGTGGGCTATGATAATCGATGTTCTGCTTTTTAAAAACGGCTCTATGTTTTTAAATACTTTCTCTTCCGTATCGATATCAAGAGCGGAAGTTGATTCGTCAAGTATAACAATTTTTGGTTTGTGTAAAAGAGCTCTGGCGATTGCAACGCGCTGTTTTTGTCCGCCGCTTAATTTCACTCCGTTTTTACCCACATACGTATCAAGCCCTTTTGGCCATTTTTTTACAACTTCTTCAAGTTCGGCTAACTTTAAAGCCTTCCAAATCTCTTTTTCATCAAAATCTTTACCAAGGGTTAGGTTAAAACGCAGGGTGTCGTTAAAGAGTCTTGTCTCCTGGAGTATCAGGTTTACGTTCTCTCTGATTTTATCAAGTCCTATTTCTTTATAAGTTATATTGTTATATAAAACATCTCCTTCATTCGGGGTAAAAAATCCGGCGATGATTTTGGCAAGAGTCGTTTTTCCTCCGCCGCTTGCACCGATAAGAGCCGTAATTTTTTTAGGCTCAAAAACAGCAGAAGCGTTTTTTAAAATCCACTCACTCTCTTTATATTTGAATGAAACGTCTTTTACCTCAACGTTTACCAAATCTTTAAACGGGTCTTTTTTGTGAGGAAATATAGGCTCTTTTGGGAGTGAGAGGGTTTCGTTTATTCTCTCAAGAGCCGCTTTTGCTCCGAAATACGCGTATTGAATCGATATGATTTCCTGAATCGGAGTCATCATAAACCAAAGATATCCGTAAACCGCAAGCATAAGTCCTATTGATAAGCTGTCATACGCTACGGCTAAGATTCCCGCGGCTCTGAATATTTCAAATCCTATTAAAAAAATAAGAAAGCTTAGTTTACTGAAAGCTTCGCTTTTGTAGTTGAAATTAAATGATTTTTCTTTAAGCCCACGCGCAAGTTCAAAGAGTCTTTTGAAAAAGTAGTTTTCTTTATTGAAAGCTTTTATCTGTTCAAACAGCTCAAGCGTTTCTATTAAAGCTTCTTGAAAAATGCTTATTGTTTTGTTTTGTTCGCGTTTGTATTTTTTTACTTTTCTGGCAATTTTCCCGGATAATACCACTACAAAAGGATTAAGAAACAGTATAAAAAGTCCTAGTTTCCAGTTTATCAATAAAAGCACCGCCGCCACTCCTATAAGAGTCAAAAAAGAGATAACGAATTTGGATACGGATTTTATTAAAAATTCTTCAATCGTGTTTACGTCACTGATAAGGCGGCTTGCTATATCTCCTGTTTTTAGGTTTTCGTATTCGTTTATCGAGAGGTGTTTTAGGTGATTTAGGACTCTTATCCTGATTTTATAAGTAATGTCTTTTGTAATTTTTTCAAAAAAATAGGTCTGTAAAATATTAAGTCCCACAAACGCCGCTCTTAAAAAGACTACCACAAAAAGAGTGACCATTACATAACAAAACGCCGAACACTCACCGAAAAAATGACTTATACTCTCAGTCCAAAACCCGGGCTTTTTCAGTAAAACTTCATCTATTAAAAGAGGCATAAGCATAGGTATGGGAATGGAAATAATCGTAGCAATCAGAGCGATAATCTGTGCTAAAATAAATTCTCGTTTGTATTTTTTTATCTCTTTTAGAAGTTTTTTAAAACTATACACAAAAATCCTTTTTGTTTAATTTGATATATTCTTTTATACGGTTGTCGACTTCTTCTTTTAGCCATTTAGGCTCTAATACTATCAAATTTGGTATCCACATAAGAAGTTTTCTAATTATTTCGTTTTTATTAGTTATTTCAAGATATATTGTGGAAGTACCGTTAGAATTTTTAACGATTTTTTGGGTTTTTGAGAGGGGAATTCTTTGAAGATATTTTGTAGCGTTTTCATCGGCAAACAGTTCTACTAAAAAAGGTTTGATATTAGGGTTATACCAGCTGTTTACCGCTTTATCTAAATTTTTTAATATGTTTTCTTTTACATTAAAAGTTTTATTCGTGATTTCAAGATGTTTTATACTTTTTATATGATAAGTTCTATATTCATTTTTATGATTTAAAGCGTTTACATACCAATATCCGTCAAAATTGGAAATCTTAAGAGGTTTTATATCCATATCTATGAGTTTATTATTCATTTTATATTTCATTTTGATTATTTTTTTGTTTTTGATGGCTTCTTCTATTTTTCTAAACGTTAAAGGTTTTATTTTTTCAATATCAAGTTTTGAATAAAAAACGTTTTCTTCGCGAATTAGTTTTAATTTATTAAGTAGAGGCAATATGTTTTCATCTATTCCCGCGTTTTTGGCGATAGATAAAATAGCTTCAAAAATTGTCTCTTTTTCCAAATCAATTAAAGTATTAAGATAGTATTTTTTATTCTTTTTTTTAATATCAAATCCGGCAGTTTTTAAATAATTTATATATCTTTGAGCGGTTCTTTTTGAAACTTTATATAAATTTTCTATGTCCGAGGTACTTAAATGCTCTCCTAAATAAAACCTATTAATTAAATCCAGTAAAATTGAGAGTGTTTTAGTATATTCTTTAGCTTTCATAAGAAGCCTTTTTGCTTATTTTATCAAAAACGACATAATATAACACTTTTTACAAGTATTATTCTAATAAAAAGGAGATTGAGTGATAAAGATAAAAGATAGAATCAGCTTATGTAAAAAGCTTGGATATATTGATGTAAGACCTTGTTTAAAAAAGATAGAATATCTAGAACAAAACGGTATTGAGGAGTTTTTAAGATATCAATTTTCATACGATTTTCATTTAGGAAGTGAAGTCTTTTTAAAAAAAGTATTAGAGTTATGCGGGGATGAAAAAAATTTAAAGCTTTTTGAAAAGATTAGAGAAAAACTAAGTAAAAAACCTGGACGTTTATTTGTTAATACTAATTTTCAAAAAAAGTCTCAGCCGATATTTTCACTAGTCGCAATGGAAGGAGTTAGAAATATTTTGATTGATAGAAGAAGTTTTGAAAATAAAGACCAAGAGCTTGAATATATAAAATTTTATGTAAAAAGGCACTATTTAGAAAATAAAGGAAAATTAAAACTGTGGGGCAAAATAGAAAATTATATTTATAAAAGTGACTGGTTTGATAATTATATTGTGCTAGATAAGGATGGTAATATTTTAAAAAAAGGAGACATATGAAAATATATGGAATAGACCCTGCACCAAGAAAAGATAATGTCGTATTTGATGGGAAAAGTTTCCAAAAATACAATGTGGAGAGATTAAAAAGTTTTATTGAGTCTTTAGATAAAGATACGTTAATTTGCTGGGATGCGCCTTTAAGTTTTGATATGAAAACTTTTAATTTTTATTATAGGCCGGTTGAATATTTTTTTAGATATAAAAAAAAGTTACCACCAGGTGTTTCTGTATTGCCGATAGCCGGATGTTCTCATTGGCTGATGTCCGAGTATGTGATAGGTTATCCTTCATTATATTGTAAAAGAGAAGATATCTCTCTTGTATTAAAAAGAGAAGATTTAAATATCCAAAAAATAAAACTAATAGAAGTTCATCCTGCTTTAGCAATATGGATATGGTTAAAAGGTAAAAGAGAAAACTTTCAATATAAAAAAGGGGAAAATAAAAAGGAAATTTTAAAAGAAATAGTAGATGAATTAAAAGAGCTTAAAATAATTAAAGATATGAAAATAAATATTGATGATGAACTTGATGCATATATTTCATGGAAGCTTGGGGAGATGTTTTTAAATACGCCCTATAAAACTATGATTTTAGGAGATGAAAGCGGATATTTTTTATTACCTTTTGATGAAAAAATAAAAAAAGATTTTGAAACTTTTAAAGGAGAAAAAAATGCAAAACAGGTATTCGGGGGATATTGAGGATTATAGTAAATTTATTTTAATTAAAAGATTATTCGGTAATAAGAGTGTAGGAGTTGTATGGTATCTCTATCCCGATGAAACACACAATAATGACGGCAAACATAAAGACTATCATAAATATTCCAAACTTAATGATTTAGAGCTTATAAGTGTGCTTGAAAATGTAGCAAATACCAAAAGAGATATTAAAAATTTAGAAACTAAATTAAAAGAATATTTTGAAAATCAGAAGATAAAGTATTTTGGTGATTTTATTGAAGATGGCTTTAAAAAAAAAACTGAAAAAAGAGAAAAATGGATAAAAAGAGCCGTTGATAGTATAAAAAACTGTAGTGTGGTTTTTGTTGACCCGGATAACGGAATAGAAGTTAAAAGCGTTAAAAAAAGTAATAAAAAGGGAGGTAAATACATATTTTTTGATGAAATAGAAAAATTTTTTGAAAATAGTGAAATTTTGGTTGTTTATCAGCACTTTCCAAGGATAAAACAGGACCTGTTTATAAAAAACAGATTGAATGAGATAAGAGAAAAAATCAAAGGGGATTATTATCTGTACGCAATAAAATTTAAGCCGATTTCTCCAAGGGTCTATTTTGTTTTTGTTAAAAGTAATAAAAAGGATGAATTCGAAAAAGGGCTTAAAAATTTTATGAATAGTCCTTATTCGAAAGGTTACGAAATATTTAAAGAGTATAAAATTCAAAACTTATGTTTTTATGCCAAGGATGATGAGGTTATAAAAAAAGCTTTTGAATATATGGAAGAGTTGAGTAAAACCGACCCTTTTGGATTTAGTTTTTATTTAAAATTAAATAATAAAATGATTACTAATAAAACATTACTTGAAAATAAAAAAATTGAAAATGACAAGTTTTATTTGCTTGTTTTGGGTAAAAACGCTGATATTGAAGTAACTGACAAAATAAATAATTATTTAATGGTTTTTGATGAGGGTAAAAATAGTTATATTTATGAGGTAATTTAAGTAGTGGTGGAGACAACGGGACTCGAACCCGTGACCCCCACGCTGCCAGCGTGGTGCTCTACCAGCTGAGCTATGTCCCCTTTTAATTTTTACAAAAAAAATTATATAATATTTTTTGGAGAAATAAAAGATGAAAAAGGGGGTAGAAGATGAATTTTTATCTTTTTAGGAAAATTATATTGTTTTTTAGAAAAAACTCACAAGTGAGTCTTATTAAAGATCTGGAAAAAGAACATAAAGAATTAGTAAAACTATATCAACAAATCGAAACAAAATTTAATAAAAGAAATATTGAAGATGTAATAAAGCTTTTAAATAAATTTTTTTATAAATATAAAAAACATGTATTATTTGAGGACAATTATCTTTATGACAAGTTAATTAAAAAATATGACGGATACGAAAGTATATTGAATTTTATAAATGAAACAAAAGAAAAAATGAATAAAATAACTAAAATGCTTGAAAAATTTTTATTAATTTATTCAACAAAAGAGACAATAAAAAATAAAAAAAACGAGTTTTTTCATGATTATAAAAAATTAGGTAAGGCTTTGAAAGAGAGGATAGAGTTCGAAGAAACGAAATTATATGTCTTGTATTAATTCCAAAATCTCTTTTTCGAGGTTATAGAGTTTATATCTTGCCGTTTTAAATTCTTCTGATGTATTTATATCTATTAATTTATAAATCTCTTCCAATACTCTGGAGCTTTCTTGTGCTCTTTTTAAATTTGAAATAATTATATCTTTCAAGGAGTTTCTTTTAAGCTCCGATTTTGTAGAAGATTTTAGTATATCATTTAGAGAGTCTCTGTATTTTATTATTTCTTCGTAATTCGGAACTTTAATATGACGAAGTTCTTTTAATTCTTTAGCAAGTGGGGAATTGAATTCGTATCGCAGGATATCTTCTACGACACGAATACCTTCTTTAAATCTATTTAAATTAGCATCGCAGGTGCGAAAAAGATTACTCTTCACTATTTAAAAATCCTAAAATCTGTAATAAAGAAACAAATAGATTTAGAAAATCAAGATATAAACTTACGGCAGCTTCTATTTCGCTTGAAACGTTTCCTCTAATGATATTTTGAGTGTCATAAAGAATAAACATACTAAAAAGTACGGCTCCGACTGATGCTATGATTAACTGAAGCATAGGAAGTTGTAAGAAAATGTTGACTATTGCCGCAACTACAAGGACAATTAATGTAATAAACAGCATTTTGCCCATGGTAGTAAAATCTCTTTTGGTATTCATGGCAAAAATAGTAAGAGCTCCAAATGCCACTGCTGTAAGCCCAAACGCTTCTCCAATCACATATCCCATATTTCTACTGATAAATAAAGCTAAAGTAGGCGCTAAAGTAAATCCGGTTAAAAACGTAAAAGCAAAAAGTAGTACTAAATTAAGAGGAGTTTTGTTTTTTGCTGCAAAAAGCCCGAAAAGCAGTATGAATTCTAAAATAACAGCTCCCCAATAAGTAAAAGTTAATCCGCCTGTTGAGGGATTAATCATACTGTTTACAAAGCCGAGCCCAACGTATGCTCCTACCGCACCTGCGATGAGACTTCCGGCAAGTAGTTGATATGTTCTTTTTACAAAAGCATTTATATCGGTTATCGCGTGTTCTTGAGTGTGTGTGCTTTGATGATAATATGCATTATTTGTCGAAGTTTTAAAATCTTTTGAAGAAAATCCCATTATGACCCTTTTTTTATTTTATTATCCTTAAATAAGATTAAACGGGTATTAATTTATCGGTTTTAAATTAAAATCAAAAAATTTACTTTTAAATCCGTTATCTATTTTTGAATATTGGATGCTGGCAGCGTTAAGATTTCCGCTCTCTTGCCATAAAAGGCCAAGTCCGTATCTTGCTTCTAAAAAGTTTGGATTTTTAAGTTTGGCAAGTTCCATTAAAGCCACGGCGTTTGCGTGATGATTGGCAGCTATTGCCGTGACTGCCGCGAGATAGAGAGTTTCTGGATCAGTTACGTTTTTATTGTTTATGAGGTCGTTGTAGATAGTATAAGCTTCTTCGAAATGTTTTGTATAAAAATCAGCATATGCGAGTCTTTTTAATACCGGAATAATGTCAAATGTTTCGGTTTTTGCCTTTTTTAGAAGTTGTAATCTCACTCTATACATAAGTCCTGATATTTTGGCGAAATCAAAATACCAGTCCCTTGCTATTTTGGCACCATAATAAAAGTCGTTTAGATTGACGTGATTTTTGATATGTAAAAAGAAACTCTGATAGTTTTGTGCCAGTTTTTGAATAGGAAGATTTTTATTGTTTGCGTAAAAATATAAAAGATTTGCTATTATGTCTTTATCGAATATACTTTTAAGTTGTAGAGCTTCATAAGAGTAGTCTTTGTTGTAAAGTGCCTTAATACTCAGTTTTGTCAAAAGCCAAAAAGGTTTGTTTTTTTGATTTTTTTGTAAAAAAGCCACCATTTTTATTCTGTCATTGAGATAGAGGCTAAGCATCGCATCTTCCAGAGGAGTGTTGTCGTTTAAGTCTTCTTTTATAAGTGCTATGAGATGAGGGTTTTTGATATGGGTTTTTGCGGCAGCGTACAAAGCGAGGATTCCTGTTTTTAAATCATACGGATTTAGATGATAAGCTTTTAGAAAATGTCTGTATGCGTTTAGATAATCTCCAAGCTGAGCGTAAGTTAAAGCCGTGTTATAATGCAAAATATATGTGTTATTGTTTTTAAGAAGTTTTCTAAACTCCTGATTGGCTAAAAATATATGGCCGTTTAGGGCAAGTTTTATGGCTTTTGAAATTTTAAGATTCATGGAAGAATAGTTGGCGCTTTTTGTTAGATATGTTTTAGCTTCTTCGATACTTCCTATAGGAATGCCGGCTATTCCTTTTTTCAAATAGTTTATAGTTTGATTTATGTTATAAACTTTATAAGGAGCGAAATAGAAAAACAGATCATAAAAGTCTTCTCTATTTTTAAGAAAACTTTCTTGAAATTCTTTTTGAGCCTGTTTTATATCAAAAAGGGAAGGTTTTAAAAAAACGATTATAGGATAGATGTTTTCGTTTTTATATTTTTTAAATATTTTAGCCGCTTCTTTAAAGTCTCCTATTTTCAAATCGACAAGTCCAAGAGCGAATTCGCCTTTTTTGTTGTTTGTGCGGGATAGATATTCTTTTGCGAGGTAATATTCTCCTGCTTTTGCGTAGTTGAATCCTTTGTAAAGAGGGTCTTTTATTAAATTTTTTGCCTGATACGGGTCGTTGTAGTAGTCAAACACTGTTCCCAAAAGCTCTTTTGACTCTTCCTCGAAGTCCGTTTTTTTCTTAAGAGCAGGAATAGTTTCGTATTCATATCCCAGATAATACATTACAAGAGCGTAGTAATAAGGGTAGTTTTTATTTGTGGCTATTTCGGGCAAAAAAGTATAAGCCAAATTCCTGTAATAATCAAAAAGTTCGTAGTTTTTAAGTTTTAGGGCGCAAAAAGCCGCATTTATGGCGCTTATTGTTCTGTTTTGCTTATTTGAGATTGCTTTTTTAAAATATTCAAGGGCCGTTTTATAATCTTTTTCTTCAATTTTAATAACTCCGAGATTATAATAGGAGAGGGCTTTTGAAAACTCGGCGATTTTTTCTAGAATTTTGAGAGCTTTTTCTTTTTGTCCGGTTTTGTAAAGAATAGTGGCTTTTTTTACCAAAATATTTAATTCGTCTTTTGGAATGTTTTTTTTCTCAAGTTTTTTTACGATTTTTTCGATGTTAATATCGTTAGTTTTCTTTTTTTCTTTCTTCTTAACAACTACAACGGCTAATAAAACCAAAAGAAGAATCAAAATCAAAAGAAGAAGGATAATGATAATTAAAGGAAACTTCTTCTTTTTTTCTTCATCCGGTTCAATGATTACTACGTTTTCTTCCGCCACTTATTTCCTTATAGGTATTTTTTCAAAGCTTCGGGTATCTCTATACTTCCATCGGCTTTTTGATAATTTTCCATAATTGCCACAAGAGTTCTACCCACGGCTAATGAGCTGCCGTTTAGAGTATGCGCTAGGCGGTTTTTCTTACCGTCTTTGTATCTGATTTTGGCTCTTCTCGCCTGAAAATCACGTGTATTTGAAACGGAGCTGATTTCTCTATATCTGTTTTGGCTTGGAATCCAAACTTCAAGGTCTATCGTTTTTGCCGCGCTAAATCCAAGATCCCCAGTACACAGCATCACCTGTCTGTATGGAAGTCCCAGCTTTTCAAGTGCACTGCTTGCGCATTCCACCATTTCTTCAAGCATTTTATCACTGTCTTCCGGGCGAGTTATGGCTACAAGTTCTACCTTGTCAAACTGGTGCTGGCGAATTATTCCTTTTGTGTCTCTTCCGTAACTTCCGGCTTCTTTTCTAAAACAAGGGGTATAGGCTGTGAGTTTGATAGGCTTACTTAAATCCTGAATAATTTCATCCCTAAAAAGATTCGTAAGAGGCACTTCGGCCGTAGGAATCATATATAAATCTTCATCTTCTATTTTAAATAAATCCTCTTCGAATTTAGGCAATTGTCCGGTACCCGTCATTGTCTCTTTATTTACCATAAGAGGAACCCAAACTTCCTCAAATCCCCACTCCCTGTTGTGCTCTAAAAAGAAATTAATTAAAGCTCTCTCGAGTCTTGCGGCGTCTTTTTTCATCACAGTAAAGCGGCTTTTTGCGAGTTTCACGCCTCTTTGAAAATCAAGCCAGCCGAGTTTTTCTCCAAGTTCATCGTGAGATTTCGGCTCAAAATCAAATTTCGGAATTTCTCCGATTCTTTTTATTTCGACATTATCTTCTTCGTCTTTTCCAACTGGAACGTCATCATCGGGGATATTCGGAATAATTAAAGCGTTTTTATGAAGTTCTTCATCTATCTCTTTTAGTTTTTTATTAAGTTCCTCAATCTCTTTTTTTATTGAAGCCACCTGTTGTTTTAAATCCTCAGCTTCTTCTTTTTTGCCTTCTTTCATGAATTTTCCGATTTCTTTTGAGAGGGTGTTTCTTTTTGCCTGTAAGGATTCAATTTTTTTTAGGAGTTCTTTTTTTTCTTCGAAAAGTTTTTTTATTTTTTCTAAAAGACCTGAATCTACACCTTTTAGGCTTAATTTTTTAGCAACATTTTCAAAATCTTTCTCAAGAAGCTTCAAATCTATCATTAAATTCCTTTTTTTTATTTATTTGATATAATATTAATTGGATAATTTTAACATAAAAGGAGAGTGAATGAAAAAGAAACTTTTAGCATTAGGCTTAAGCGCATTAGTTGCTTCGACACTTATGGCAAAAGAGATTAAAGTAGGTATTTTACAACCTCTAACAGGTCCGATTGCGGCATTCGGACAAAAAACACTTGACGGTATTAAACTGGCTCACGAAAAATACAATAAACTTCCAAATGGTGATACTATCAAACTTGTAATCGTAGATAATCAATTTGACAAAATTCAAACTGTTAACGGATATAAAAGACTTGTAAGCGGTGAAAACGTTGTAGCGGTTGAGGGACCGTTGGCATCTTCTATGGCACTTGCCGTAAAAAGATTTGCTGATCAAACTCAAACTCCAACAGTAACTCAAATCGCGACAAACCCAAGAGTTACTAAAAACTCAAAATACATCACAAGAGCATGTTTTACCGATGATTTCCAAGGAACTGTAGCGGCTAAATACGCTTTAAAACACGGACTTGACAATGCTGTAGTGGTATTTGATATGAAACAGGATTACTCTGTAGGACTTGCTAAAGCGTTTATGAATTCATATAGAAAAGGCGGAGGAAAAATCCTTAAAACTCTTTACATCAACACAGGTGACAAAGATTTTAACGCGCAAGTGGCGCAAATTAAAAAACTTAACCCTAAATTCATCTATACGCCTATTTACGCACCAGAAGAAGGTTTGTTCTTAAGACAACTTAGAGCTGCCGGAGTGAAAGCTCCTGTAATGGGTGGTGACGGTATCGCAGACCCGGGACTGCTTAAAAAACTAGCTGGAAAAGCGGCAAACGGAGTTATGTATACCGACCATTTTGACGCGGCAAAAGCTCCAACCCCATTATCAGCTCAGTTTATTAAAGATTTCAAAGCTAAATATGGAAGACTTCCAAGTGCTTTCGCGGCAACTGGTGCTGATGGATACTTACTGATCTATAACGCTGTAAAACAATGTAACACAAAAGCTAACTCTGAAAATACTGCTCAATTCAAAAAATGCGTAAACAACGCAATCAGACATACTAAAAACCTTGAAGCTGTTACTGGATATCTAACAATCGATCCTAAAACCGGTAACCCTGTAAATAAACCTGCGGTTATCGAAAAAATCGTAGACGGAAGAACAGAATTCGTAGAATTGGTTAAGCCTTAATCTTCACCCCTTTTTCCGGGGTATTTATGAATACAAATTATCGTTTGTATTCATAAGTAATTTATGGTAGTATAAAAAAAAATTAAAAAGAGGAAGTCATGGGATTTGAAGTACCTGTAAAATTAAACGAAAATGTTTATTGGGTAGGGTGTGATTCCGTAAAATTATTGAATCAAAACGTCTATTTGTATAGAGACGAAGATGTGGGAGTTTTAATAGACCCTGCCTGGACTCAAGCCGAGTGTTTGGTGGATAAAGTGTCTAAAATTATGGATTTATCGAATATTAAATACGTTGTAGTGCAAAATTATGAGCCTGATACGGTTAAAATATTAGACTCTATTAAAAAATTGATACCTGATGTTACGTTAGTAACGCATTGGAAGATTTCGGTATTTTTAAATAAATTCGATTTGGATATGCCTGTTTATATCATTGATGAAAATGATTGGAAATTGAAGCTTAAAAACAGAGAACTTGAGTTTATTTTTACGCCGTTTAATTATTTTGCGGGAAGTTTTTGTACATATGATAAAGAAAACAAAACGCTTTTTAGTAGCGAACTTTTCAGTGCCGTTAAAAATAAATTTCAACTGTTTGTAGATAAAGAACCTCTTTATCTTTATGCGTTAAAAACATTCCATCAGCTTTATTTGCCGGTAGAATATATGAAAAGAGCCATAAAAAATCTTCCTGAAGATTTAGAGCTTGTTGTTCCTAAATACGGAAGCGTTCTTGAAGGTGAATTTATAGAAAAAGCAAAAGATGAACTTCTTTCTATTAAAAAATCAAAAAGTTTCGAAGAAGCTATGGAAGAAGTTATGTCTACCCTTTATAAGGATCTTATCTATTTACCTCTTGAAGAGGCTTTACAAAATCTTTTTGAGAGTCTTAAAGGAGTAATGCCGACAATTGCTAGTCTGAAAGTATCGATAAATGATGATATTGAATATGAAATGGGACAAAAAAAAGCAAAAAAATATGTATTTAAAGGATTTAAAAACAATAATGCCGAAATAGTAATTTCTATAGGTTCTAATTCGGAACTTAAAGAAGAAGAAAAAGAATTTTTAAATTCATTGATAAACAGGCTTTATAATCTTCTTTCAATCGCTATAGAAAGAGGAATGATAGGAAACGTTCAAATAGGTTCTCAAAATCCAATTATAGATTCCCTCACAGGGGTATTTACAAAAGAATATCTGCCTATACTCGAGTCTAAAATTTTTAAACAGGCTATGAGACATAAATTTCCTGTTTCTATAGGAAAAATAGAAATTATGCTGGATGATAAAAAGATAGGAAAGCTTTATCAGGAATGTATTTTAAGAGAAGCTGCGAAACTTTTACAAAACCGTTTTAGAAGTTCGGATATTATCATAAGAGATAAAAATACATTTTTTATTGTAATGCCGTTCACAGAAGCTGATAACGCACAGAAAAAACTTTCTGAAGTTACCAATGAACTCAAAAATCATCCTTATTGCGGAAGTAAAGAGATGAAAACGGATGCGAGGTACGGTGTTAAGGAATTTGACAAATCTCAAAATGCGGAAGAAAATTTGAAATTCAGTTTTTTAGATAAGCAAGATATAAAGGTATAACGATGGATTTTAGTTTTATAATCCAACAGGTGGTAAACGGATTTTCTCTTGGCAGTATGTATGCTCTGATTGCTATAGGATATACGCTTGTATATGGAGTTCTTAGACTTATTAACTTCGCTCACGGTGACATTATGATGGTAGGAGCGTTTTTGGCATTTATTTTTGTCGGGCTTTTGACGGGCTGGAAATTTGAAAACGTAACAATGCCCGTTTTTTTAACTGCTGTGGGATTTTCAATTATTCTAACGGCATTTATAGGAGTTTTGACTTATGTAACGGCATATAAGCCTCTTTTAGATAAAAACGCTCCTAAAATTTCTCTTTTGATTACCGCTATCGGTATTTCGTTTTTCTTGGAATCTTTATTTAACGTTATAGCTAATCAATATTTCGGAGGAAATTATCAGTCTTTTTATTTTCCTAAATGGTTTTCTCAAGTACTTCACTTTGGTGATGTGACTGTGCCTATTCTCACTATTTTAGTACCTATTATCACTTTGCTTTTATTAGGTTTAGTGCTGTTTATTTTATTTAAAATAAAAGTCGGAATTGCTATTAGGGCTTTGGCTTTTGATATTCAGACGGTAAAACTTATGGGTGCGGATTCAAATAAAATTATCGCGTTTGTTTTTGCCTTGGGTTCTGCGTTGGCGGCGATAGGTGGTGTGGCCTATGCTATGGCATATCCTAGTATTGACCCGTATATGGGGGTTCTTGTAGGATTAAAAGCATTCGCCGCAGCTGTTGTCGGTGGTATCGGAAGTGTTACGGGAGCTGTTATAGGAGGATTTATTTTAGGATTCGTAGAAGTAGCTATTCCCGGATTTTTGCCGGAACTTGGAGGTTGGAAAGATGCGTTTGCGTTTATTTTGCTGATTTTCGTTCTTTTATTTAAACCTACCGGAATAATGGGTATAGATTTCGAAAGACAAAGATTTTAAGCTATGGGAGAATCGAAAATGAAAAAGTGGAACGTGAAGACAATGACGCCTGGGCAGTATTTTGCCCTGATTGGAATAGTAACCGCTGTATTTTTAGCATTTTTATACGTATCTCCTAAAATTTTCAGCGATTATACTATTACGGTACTTGGGAATATTTATATTTTTATTATTTTGGCAGTCAGTTATAACCTCATAAACGGTGTAACCGGTCAGTTTTCATTGGAGCCTAACGGGTTTGTGGCAATCGGTGCGTATGTTACTGCTATTTTGATGCTTTCTCCCGAACTTAAAGAAGAGATGTATATGTTAGCGGAGCCTCTTCCGCTCATTAGAGACGTATTTTTGCCAAATCCGTTTTTCGCGCTTTTAATAAGCGGCATAGTTGCAGCTCTTGTGGCTCTTACTTTGGCTTTTCCTGTGTTTAGGGTAAGAGGGGATTATTTAGCTATCGTAACCCTTGGATTCGGGTTTATTATTAGAATCTTTTTAATTAACAATCCTCAAATTTCAAACGGTTCGATGGGACTTGATTCCATTCCTCCTTTTGCAAGTTATTTTTGGATTGGAGTTGCGACTTTAATTACCGTAATTCTTATTTATAATATCGTATATTCAAAATTCGGAAGAGCGATGAAATCTGTAAGAGACGACGAAGACGCCGCTCTTGCTATGGGTGTAAATACTTTTTGGACTAAAACATCCGCTTTTATGACCAGTGCGTTTTTTGAAGGAATTGGCGGAGGGCTTATGGCAAGTAGTATTGGATCTATTTCACCTGATCAGTTTACATTTATGTTGACATTCCAGCTTTTAATTATTATAGTATTGGGCGGTCTTGGAAGTATGAGCGGTGCTATTTTAGGAACATTTTTATTTATCGGAGGTATGGAAGTATTAAGACCTCTAGATGAAACGGCATGGCATTTAGGACCTATTCACGGTATTCCAGGACTTAGAATGGTAGTATTTAGTTTATTATTATTATTGTTGATGTTATTTGCTAGACGCGGACTTTTTGGAGATAAGGAAATTTGGGATTATATAAAAATAAGGAGAAATAATGGCTGATATTTTAAAAATAGGTAAATATGAATTTACAAGTAGATTAATTGTAGGAAGCGGGAAATATCCTGATTTTAAAACTACGCGTGACGCAACCCTTGCGAGTGGTGCTGAAATGATTACGGTGGCTGTTAGAAGAGTGAATATTTTAGATCCGAATGAAGAAAACCTTATGGATTATTTTAAAGATACGGACGTTCAGATTCTTCCGAATTCAGCAGGATGTACAACGGCTGAAGAGGCTATTACGCTTTTTAGATTAGTAAGAGAAGCGACAGGTATTGATATTATAAAGCTTGAAGTAATCGGTGATACCAAAAAAACTCTGTATCCTGATGTAATGGAAACTTTAAAAGCTTGTGAAGTTTTGGCAAAAGAAGATTTCACTGTTATGGCATATACAAACGATGACCCGATTATGGCAAAAAGACTTGAAGATGCTGGTGCTGCAGCTGTAATGCCTCTTGCGGCTCCTATTGGAAGCGGTCTTGGTATTCAAAACAGATATAACGTTGTATTCGTAAAAGACGCTGTAAACGTGCCGGTAATTGTTGATGCCGGAATAGGTACGGCAAGTGATGCGAGTGTAGCTATGGAACTAGGAGCAGATGGAGTTTTAACTAATACGGCAATTGCTCAGGCAAAAGACCCAATAAGAATGGCTGAAGCTATGAAACATGCTGTAATTGCCGGAAGAATGGCATATAAAGCGGGAAGAATTCCGAAAAAACCTTACGCTACGGCTTCTTCTCCTCTTGAGGGATTAATAGAGTTTTAATCCCTTTTTCTTTAAGGAATATTATGAAAGTTCTTTTTTATTTCGTTTTTTTCTTATTTTTCATTTATTTCATAGGGGCATTTTATTTATATTTAATTCAAGATAAAAAAGTATTTCAACGACACTACGCAAAAGAGTATTCTCCAAAAACTGCCAAAAAAATCTTTTTTACCACTACTGACGGGATAAATCTTGAAGGGGCTTATCTTGAAAATAAAAAAGATGCTCCTCTTGTGCTTTATTTTAGCGGTAACGCCAATAATGTAATAGAATTTATTGATAATATAGCTCCGAAACTTAAAAATTATAATTTTTTAGGTTTTAATTATCCTGGATACGCAGGAAGTGAAGGAAAACCATGTGAAGAGTGTATTTTAAAATACGCGCTTGAAATATATGATAAATATAAACCCGATATTGTTATGGGTAGAAGTCTTGGTACGGCGGTAGCGAGTTTTGTAGCTTCAAAAAGAGACGTAAAAGGCGTGGTGTTAATTACTCCTTTTGACAGTATCGAAAATATAGCGAAGTTAAGATATCCTATTTTTCCAGTTTCTTTATTGTTAAAACATAAATTTAAGGAATATGAGTTTATTTCAAAAACTAATGCTCCCGTAGTGGTTGTGGCTTTAAAACATGATGATATTATTCCTCAAAAATCACTTGAAAATTTACTTAAACATATAAAAAATCTCAAAAGAGTAATCTATTTTGATAATATCCGTCACGGATTTATTTACGAACATCCCGATATCGTTAAAATATTAAATAGAGCACTAAAGGAAGTGAGTGGAAGCGATTTTATTTGACTTGGACGGAACGTTAATAGACAGCGGCGATGATTTGGCAGTTTCAATAAATTATATGTTAAAAGAATTAAGAAAACAAGAATTTGAGCATGAAACAATAAAAACATGGGTGGGTAACGGAGCTAGTATATTGGTAAAAAGAGCCCTAAGCGGAGGGATGGAGATTAAAGATATAAATGAAGACGAATATAAAAAAGCATATAAAATATTTATGGAACATTATAAAAATAATCTTTGCGTGAATACGAAGCTATATCCGGGAGCAAAAGAGATACTTAAATATTTTAAAGATAAAAAAAAGGCTATTATTACCAATAAACCGTATGAATTTGTATCTCCTATTTTAAAAGAGCTTGGAATTGAAAAGTATTTTGAACTGATTTTGGGAGGAGACTCTTTAAGTGAAAAAAAGCCTTCTCCTCTGCCTTTATTGGTGGCGTGTGAGAGGCTTGGAACTTCAAAAGAAAATGCGATAATGGTAGGGGATAGCAAAAACGATATTTTAGCCGCTAAAGCCGCGGGAATAAAAAGCGTAGCAATTACGCACGGATATTCTCAGGGAGTTGATATAAAAAGCTTAGGAGCCGATTTTGTGATAAACGAATTATCTCAATTAAAGGCTATAAATGGGTAAAATAGCGATAATCGGAGCAGGAATAGCGGGATGTGGAGCCGGTATATATTTAAAAGAAAAAAGCTATGACGTTACTGTTTTTGAAAAAAAGAATTCTTTGGTATCCGGGCCTCCTATGTGTCATTTACACGTCGGAGGAAACCTTTATCCTGAAATATCTCTAGAGCAGCGTTTACAGCTTTTAAAATAGTCAATCGATTTACTTAAGAAAAGATAAAAAAACTTAAAAATAGATTTGTAAAATATCCGAAAACAAATGAAGACTGGATGAGTGTTTTAGCAAGAAATGTTGATTTGAAAGCTATAAAAGAACCGGTGATTCTTGTAAAAGAGTTCGGGTTAAACGTATTTGGAATAGCCGCAAGCGCTCATATTCTTTTAAGATGTAAAAAGGGCAGGAGAGAAATGGGAGATTGAATACAGACAAAACGGTGAAATAAAAAAAGAAGTATTTGATTATCTGATAAACGCCGCCGGATTTGAGAGCGGTAAAATAGATGATTTGGCAGGATTTAAAGAAGAGAGATTTGTAGAATTTAAAGCGACTTATGTAACCAAATGGAAAAATGAGGAAGAGTTTTGGCCTGAAATTATATTTCTTGGAATAAGAGGTACCGATAAAGGGCTTGGGCAGTTTACGCCGTATCCGGAGAGTATTTTCAGCTTCATTACATGAGTGAAAAATCAACTCTGTTTGATGACGGGCTTGTTAAGAGTGACGACTCGTCACAGCCAAAAATGCCTAAGAAGTTTATAGATATTATCGAAAAAGGATGGGATGAAAGATTGGTAAATGAAAGGACGAAAAAAGCTATTGAATATATCTCAAGATTTATTCCGGGCTTTAAAAATGCTAAAATCACCAAAACTCCGCTCTTTGGTACTCAGCAAATTCCCGGAAACGACTCGGAACTGAGAGCCACTGAAGTTTTTATAGCAAATAGATACGCAAAATGTGAAATAGTAAAAGCTTCATCTATTATAGAAATGGTAAAAGTTATTAAAAAAGAGCTTGAAAAATATAATATAACCCCCAAAAAACTAAAACTTGATGAAAATGAACTTGAAAGACTTTCATGTGAACTTGCTCAAAAAAGAGACTACCCACAAGAACTTGGCAAAATAAGTTTTAGGAAATAAATTTTTTTTTGAGGTCCGGAAATATAACAAAAGTATTTCTGGTTTTTTTAGCTTCATATAATGCTATATCAGCCTTATTTAACGCACTTTCCAAGTTTTCTTCCAATGGATCGAATATATAGCATCCAATACTTATGGTTATTTTCAATATAATGTCGTTTTCTTTTATAATTAAATTGTTTGTTATATATAAAATCTTGTCACACATATTATAAAGATGACTGATGTTATTTATTTTTGTTAATATCACGAACTCTTCACCGCCGATTCTTGCAAACAGGTCATTTTCTCTTATGTTGTTTTTAATCATTAATGAAAAATCTCTTAAAACTACATCCCCTATGTGGTGACCGTATGTATCGTTTATTTTCTTAAAATGGTCTATATCAAGCATTATAATTCCTAATTGTTGATGATTTCTTAAAGCATCTCCTATAAGCGTATTTGCAAGTTTAAAAAAAGCTCTTCTGTTATATGTTTCTGTGAGAAAATCTATAAGAGTCATTTTTTCAAGTAGTGCTTTTTGGGCTTCGTTTTCATATGCGAATTTTTCTAATTGCTGAGAAATTAAAAAACCTAAAATACTAAAAGCTATAAATGATATAAAAATAACTAATTTTATAAATAACGGTGCGTGCAAGGGAGGATATATAAATTCTGCAAATAGCATTTCAAGTGAAATCAAAATACTCAAAAAAAATAAAAAGAATTTATCTGAAGTAACTGAAACTACCATTATTAAAAAAGAAAGCCAAATTAAAACTATTACATTCTGCGTGATATAAGCAATGGCAAATAGAACAAAATTTATAAAAACAAAGGCAATTTTTTGTGTAATATAAAAATATTTCGTAAAGTATTTCATAATAAAAAGAAGTGATCCGGTAATTGTCAGGAAAATACATATGGCGATTATTGTTTTGTAATCTTGCGGAAGAATATTGAAAAGCCTTAAAAATAAAAAAATAGAAGCTATTAAAATAGCTATAAAACTACTTATAATTGTAAGATTATATCTAAAAGTACCTAAGTTGTTTTTTTTATTGTTCATAAGAAGAATTATAACAAAAGATAATTTAACATTAAATGAAAATTAAAAAATTGTTATGTTTTATTATTTTAATAGTATATTTTTATATGTTATGAAAAAACAAAATGTTAAAAAGTAGAGAGTGTCTATCAGTGGCGGAGAGGGTGGGATTCGAACCCACGGTACGGTTGCCCGTACAACGGCTTTCAAGGCCGCCGCCTTCAACCACTCGGCCACCTCTCCATACAAAAAGATTGAGAACTTAGATATAAGTAAGTGGTGCCCGGGGCCGGACTCGAACCGGCACGGGCGAAATGCCCGAGGGATTTTAAGTCCCTTGCGTCTACCAGTTCCGCCACCCGGGCTTGAGGTTGAAAGTTTATCATAACTTTCTTAAAATAAGCTTAATGGAGGCGCCACCCGGATTCGAACCGGGGATCAGGGCTTTGCAGGCCCCTGCCTTAGCCACTTGGCTATGGCGCCATGTAAATTCAAAGCTTTGAATTTACTGGAGCGGGCTACGGGACTCGAACCCGCGACCTCCACCTTGGCAAGGTGGCGCTCTAGCCAACTGAGCTAAGCCCGCATAATTATCGGATTGAAATTATATAAAAATTCATTAAAAAAAGCAACTATTCTTTTAAAAATCTTATTAAAAATATAAATAACAATAAAACGAAAGGATAAATTAAAATATAGAAGCTAAAATAAAAAAGTGGGGAGTTTGTGATTGAATGAGGATAAGGAATGTTTTCATATTTTAAAAATAAAATTACATCTCCTTCATTCATCAAAAGTTTTTTATTGTCGAGTTTAATTTCATAAACGTAATTAGTTGAAATATCAGCATAGTTTGCTACTTTTTGAGAAATAAATTTAATTGTTTTGTTTTTTAAAGTTTTATTCGAGTCTGTTGAAAATTCTAAATATCCATTTTTAATTTCATATTTTAAATCTTTTTTTAAAGTGATTTCTTTATTTACTAGCGGATAAATAAAGCTGTTTTTAGATTTATCGCTGATTAACAGTATTAAAAATAAAATGAGAATAAATATATTTAAATATTTAACAAGCCCTTTGTTTTTGAAAATTTCGAATATTACAAAGATTAAAAAAGGTATTCCTAATAAAAAAGAACTAAATCCGTCATTTATAGCTGATAACAAAATATAATAATAAGCAATAAAATAAGTAATTGTTTTTAAAAGTAGAGGTATATTTATATAGGAAACAATTAAAACTAAGTAGAGAAAATAAAAAAAAATAATTAAAGAATTGTTTTGAAAAAAGTTAGATATTTTAATGTTTTTTAATTTTCCGATTTCAGATAAAAAAGAGTTGGCAAATACTTTTATCTCTTTCACTTGGAGTTTTTCTTTAATTTTCTCGTCATATGGAGTTTTTAAAATTAAAAAATAGGACGGAAATATAAAAAATTTGTTTTTAATGACACGTTTAACGGTAACCGGAGTATTTTTGGGAAGTTTAATACCTTTACAGTCTATTGGCTGATATGTTCCGATATAGTTGTTTAATTTTTCAAGGCATAATTCTTTTTTTAAAACAAAAGTTTTATCTATAATGGGATAATATATTTTTAAAGTGCTTTTATCAATTAAACTTACTGTTATTAACAAAAACATTAAAACAATTAATTTTAATTTTTTATAAATGAAAAAAAGAAAAAGAATTATTGGAATTATTAAAAAATACCGTATAAAATCGTCCATTATTGCAAATAAAAAAAGAAAGAAAAAAGAGAGAATCTCTAATAGTTTACAGTTTAGGACCGGCTTTTTCGTATTCTTTTCCTTCAGGTACGTCTTCGTATCTTTTGAAGTTTTCAATAAACATTTCAGCAAGTTTTCTTAGTTGTTTGTCGTATGCTTCTTTATCTTCCCATGTATTTCTTGGATTTAATACTTGTGTATTTACTCCAGGAAGTTCTGTTGGAATTGCCAAATTAAATACCGGAAGAGTTTCAAATTCCGCATTGTTAATGCTTCCGTCAAGAATTGCGTTGATACAAGCTCTTGTATCTTTAATACTCATTCTTTTTCCAACTCCATAAGGTCCGCCAGTCCATCCTGTATTTACAAGATAAACATTTACTCCGTGTTTATCTATCTTTTCTCCAAGAAGTTTTGCGTAAACTGTTGGATGAAGTGGAAGGAATGGCTCACCAAAACATGCACTAAACGTTGCTACCGGTTCAGTAATGCCTCTTTCCGTTCCGGCTACTTTTGCCGTATATCCGCTTAGGAAATAATACATTGCCTGTTCTTTTGTGAGTTTTGATACCGGTGGAAGTACTCCGAATGCGTCTGCTGTTAAGAATATAATATTTTTAGGATGTCCGCCTTGAAGAGTGCATTCGTGATTTTCAATATGTTCTATAGGATATGAAACTCTTGTATTTTCGGTTTTACTTCCATCAGTATAATCAACTTCTCCGTTTTCTTTTATAACTACGTTTTCAAGAAGAGCGCCTCTTCTGATTGCGTTATAAATTTCCGGTTCGCTCTCTTTGTCAAGATTAATTACTTTTGCGTAACATCCGCCTTCAAAGTTAAACACACCTTTATCATCCCAACCGTGTTCGTCATCACCTATAAGTTTTCTTTTCGGGTCGGTTGATAATGTTGTTTTTCCTGTTCCTGACAGTCCGAAGAATAAAGCAACATCGCCTTCTTCACCAACATTTGCAGAGCAGTGCATGGATAGTTTTCCTTCAAGAGGAAGCCAATAATTCATCATTGTAAAAATACCTTTTTTAAGCTCTCCTCCATAAAGGGTCCCGCTCATTACAGCTTTATTTTCTTCAACGTTAAATGCTACAAATATATCACTATGTAAATTTTCTTCTTTCCAGTTCGGATATCTTGCCGGACCGGCTACTAAGAAAGTAAAATCAGGTTTGAAGTTTTTAAGTTCTTCTTCAGTAGGCAAAATAAACATATTCATAACAAAATGAGCTTGCCAGGCAATAGGAGTTACGAATCTTATTGCACGTCTTGATTCTTTACTTGCTCCGACAAATACATCTATAACGTATAATTCTTCATGTTTTGAAAGTTCTTCTTTGGTAAAATTTTCTAGTTTTTTAAAAGTTTCCGGAGTTATCGGTTGGTTTATATTTCCCCATGCTATGAAGTTTTCGCTTGGAGGTTGTTTTACGAAGTATTTATCTTTTGGGCTTCTTCCTGTGAATTCCCCTGTATCTACAGCTGTGGCTCCGCTAGCAGTTTCTACGACTTCACCTCTTTTTAGAGTATCTTCAATTATTTTATCATAACTTGGATTGTGAATGATTTTATCGGCTTTTATACCAATCTTATCAAGTTCTTTTATCATAATTTTCTCCTACTTAAATGTGGTTGTCTGGAATGTAATTATAACAAAATCTGAGAGAAGTAGAGGAAAAAGATTATTAAAAGAAAAAAAGAAAAGGGAGATTAAAGATCTTTTTCAAGACCTGATTTTTTAAGAGTAAATTCTACGAATTTATAGCTAACTATGATTAAAATAGGCCACATAAAAAATAGAATAACTCCCCATGTCGTATCGATTTTATGAACTTCAGGATCAATCCCGTTTGGCATTAATTTATCAGAAGCCATTAAAAGGCTTCCGAAAAATACCATTAAAAGTGTAATTAATTTTTTCATTCTCACTCCTTAATATGCATGAGATTCTGGATCTTGAATTTCTTCTTTTGTAATTGGACCGCCTTTTTTCATTTGGTACCATACCCAAATGATGTATCCAAGAACAAACGGTACGGCTACTGATACCCATGCCATAACCATAAGAGCATATTTAGAACCAGAACTGTTTTGAATTGTTAAACTGCTTTGTAAATCTGCGTAACTAGGATAAAAAGGTGTTCCGAAAAATCCCGCAATTGAGATAACGATGATACCGATTAATACTGTACCAAGTCCGCTAAACCATATACCTTTGTTTGAACCTTTTAAAGTTGCCAATACTCCCCATACATACAAAACAAGTCCGATTAAGAAAACAATTAACGGAAGTGCTCCGAATGATAATAAATTGTGAAGATATTTGCCATCTTCAAGATAAACTTTTCCAGTAGGATCGTGAATATCATACGCATAGCCTTTCATTGTTAAAAGACCGAATAGAACTACTAAAAGAGCTACAAGCAATACGATAAAACATCTTTTTACAGTTCCTCTTAATCTTTCGATTAATTCAGAAAATTCATTATTATCAACATCGTTGATCAACCAAAGTGCTCCAAGAATTCTTGCCATAGCGAACAATAAAACACCCATTGCAAGATTGAACCAAGCTCCATGTTTAAAATCGATTGCCGCTTCAAGACCTCTTAGATTGAATCCGTCAGGTGCAGTTCCCCATTGTAAGATTCTTGTTACAGGATCATATGAGAAATTACTTCCTGTAAAGAATGTACCAACTGCCGCACCGAATAAAACTACACCGATAACACCGTTAAAATATAAGAAAAATTTGTAAGCGTTTTTACCTATAAGATTGTTTGGTTTATTCATATATTCATATGATACGGCTTGAAGTACGAATGCGAATAGAATTAGCATCCATACCCAATAAGCACCACCGAATGAAATTGAATAAAATAGTGGAAATGCCGCATAAAGAGCACCACCAAAAAGTACCAATGTCGTAAATGTTAATTCCCATTTTCTACCAAGAGAGTTTACCAAAGCTCTCTCTTCCATTTCATCTTTAGCTACATGAAAAAGTGTTTGTCCACCCTGAACGAATGTCATAAGTAAGAAAAGTCCTCCAAGAACGGCAATTATTATCCACCAATAAACTTGTAGATAAAAATGTGTCGCGTCCACTGTAATTGGTGCCCATGTCATTAGTGCGCTCCTTTTGGTCCAGATTTAACGACCGTAAATAGGATTTTAAGTTCAGCAATACCAAGAATTACGAAAGCTGTTAAGAATAAAAAGAATGTTGCTTGAACGTTTTGTAAAGCAATTGGTGTTACTGATTCAGCTGTTGGAAGTACTCCGAATACTGTCCATGGCTGTCTTCCGATTTCCGCTGTCATCCAACCGAAACTTGTAGCAATCCATGGAAGAGGTACAGAAATTACAGCCAGTTTTTGAACAAGTGTATTGTTTTCGAATGTACCTTTTACTATAGATATCCAGCTCATAAAGAATAGTAAAATGAACCAGAATCCAAGTCCGACCATAATGTGGAATGCATAAAATACAGGTGGTACAGGCGGATAAATTAAATCTGGACTTACATTTGAATTAGCAAAATATCCATAACCGATTAGATCAGCTTTTGTAAGTGAAATACCTTTTTCTTTGTCTTCCCATACAACTTTATAGAAATCTGCTTTTGCAGCTTCCATTCCAGCTTTATCACCAGCTTTTTTAGCTTCATGATATTTGAATAAATCTTCTCTAGCTTCTTTACCAATTTGAGCAAGTTTGCTTAGAGGCCAAATTCCATATTCTTCATTTCCTTCAATTAAATCTTTAAGGCCTGGTACGTAGGCGTTAGGGTCTCTTTTACCAAGAAGTGATAACATTTTAGGAAGTTCGATTTTGAATACGAAACCTTCTTCGTTGCTTGTTACTTCAGTAGCTTTAAGATTTTTAGGAATACCGATTGCTACGATTGGTGCCCCTTTTTCACCTACGTAAAGTCCTTCCGCAGAAGCTATTTTTGTAGGCTGAGTATTAGCTACTTCGTAAGCATGCTCATCACCTATTACAGCTACGAAAATTGATGAAATTAAACCGAATGCCGCTGCTACAGCCGCTGATTTTTTAGCGAAATCTTTATGTTTACCTTTTAATAAGTATAAAGCGGAAATACCCAGTACGAAAATAGACGCAAGTGTGTATCCCGCAGTTACAACGTGTAAGAATTTAACCTGAGCCACCGGTTGCACAATTAGTGTCCAGAAGTCACTCATTTCAAGTCTTGAAGTTTCTATGTTGAAGAAACCGAACTCGTTGCTTGGATGTTGCATAAATCCGTTAGCGATAAGAATCCAAAGCGCTGAAAGGTTTGAACCTATTGCAAGTAGCCAGGTAGATGCTAAGTGAACACCTTTGCTGACTCTTTTCCATCCAAAGAATGAAATTGCCGCAAATGTAGCTTCCATAAAGAACGCCACAATACCTTCAACTGCCAAAGGTGCTCCGAATAAGTCACCTACAACCCATGAGTATGTAGACCAGTTAGTCCCGAACTCAAATTCGTGAATAATACCAGTAGATAAACCGAGTGCGAAGTTAATACCGAAAATTAATTGCCAAAACTGTGTTATTTCTTTCCATTCTTTTTTACCTGTTTTTACGTAAATCGTTTCGAAGAATGCTACGATAAACGACATTCCCAGTGTAAATGGTACGAAAAAGAAATGGAATAAAGCAGTCATCGCAAATTGGGCTCTTGCCCACTCAAGCATGGTTAAGTCAACATTCATGCTATTCCTCCTTTTTTTGTTTGCTGGTTGTAATTTTTGTAAGTTGCTTTACATACAAATCTTTTAAGTTTTCTTCTCCTTTAATTTTTGACTGAATAGTAGGGAAAAAGAAAACTTTCAGTACTACAAAAATTACAACCAATTTGATAATGATAATCACCCAAAGCTTGCGCCCCAGATCAGATAGGTTTTTAAACCCGTCTATGTAAAAGAATAAAATTCGTTTTAACATAAGCCCTCCTTCGAGGCTACCAAAAATTATATATCAAAATAAAATCCCAGTCAAGAAAAATTAATGAAAAATTAATAATTGTTTAAAATTTAATTAACATATGAGTATTCATTTATCGAAAATTATTAAATTTTACGGAAAAAAGAGATAAAAAAAGGGGAAAGGGATAAAAAAGAGAAGAAAGATTATTCTGTAACTGTAACTTCTTTCGGATCGCTTTCCCATAGGCCGTGTTTAGTACAGTAAGCCATAGCAGTTAGTTTTAGTTTACTTTTTGAAGGAATGATGTAAAAATCAACTTCAACGTGCGTTTTTTGATTTGCATATGTTTCAGGGAAAAAGTTTGCTTGAGCTAAAAGAGTTTCTCCGTCCCAAAGTTGAACATAGGCGATATGATGATCATAATCTTCAGGATGTGTATATTCGTTACCAACTTTTACTTTTACTTTAAATTTTTCACCTTTTTTTGCTGTATTTTCACAAATTATAAACGGTGAATGTCTATCGATGTAATCTTTTTTAGCTTCTCTGTCGATTTGAGAAATATCTTGATATCTGTTAATTTTTGGCATTTATGCCTCCTTTTGATAAAATTTGTAAAAATATTATAACAAAAAAATTTAAAAAAGATAAAATAACTCTTTTATTTGTTAATAAAAAATATCAAAAGGTAACAATTTGAAGAAAGTGGAAATTTTTACGGACGGGAGTTCTCTTGGAAATCCCGGTCCGGGGGGATGGTGTGCGATATTAAGATATAAGAATCACGAAAAGATTTTAAAAGGAGGAGATGAACATACTACAAACAATAAAATGGAATTAACAGCCGTAATCGAGGCACTGAAAGCTTTAAAAGAACCCTGTGAGATTGATTTATATGCCGATTCCACCTATGTTTTAAAGGGAATAAGCGAGTGGCTTGGTAATTGGATAAAAAAAGATTTTAAAAACGTTAAAAATCCCGATCTTTGGAAAGAATATTTACGATACAGCCAACCTCACAAAATCAATACTATCTGGGTAAAAGGACATTCCGGTCATAGGGAAAATGAAATTTGTGATAAAATTGCGAAAGAGGAAGCTTCAAGGAGAAAGAGTGCTGATAACTAAAGAAGAGATAAAAAAATATCTAAAAGAGATACCTCCTGTTCCTGAGAGTGTAAAAAACTGCCTTCAATATTTAAAGCAAGGTGAGTTAAAAAAAGCGGCAATGGAAGCGGATAAGGATTTGGTACTAAAAAAACAGATTGAAACAGTGGTAAATTCTGCTTACTTTTCTCTTCCAAACAGGGTTGAGGATATTGTACAGCTTTTTTCCATGATTGGACTTGAGATGGCAAAAAGCTTAGTGTATTCATATCTTGTATCTCTTTTACAGCCGAAGGAATGGAAGATTTTTAATATTCCTTTTCATGATTTTCAAGCAAGCTTTATGAGCGAATATGAAAAATATATGAAATATGAATTCGGAGAAAGCGAATACAAAAAATATGCGGAAGTAGGGGCTATAGTTCCAGCAGCTGTTTGTGTTTGCGATTCTTTACTCGGAGATAAAAAAGAGCAGGTTGAAATTATTATGAATTCAGCCCCTTTAGAGTACGGAACGCTTTTAAAAAGAATGACCGGGGTTACCCTTTTTGATATAGCTGCCACAATTGCCGAACTTTGGGGTCTTGAAGATGAAAAAGGATCTGTTTTAAAAAAAGCGGAATGTGATAAATGTGAAGATCCTAAAGCTGCGTTAGTTCATTTTTTATTTTTTTATTTAAGCAGTAAACCGCAATTTTTAGATATTAATTCTTTAATAGAATTTAAACCAGAAAGTATTAACTTGATACCAAAAACATATGAAAGGATTACAAATGGTAGCTGAAGAATTACAAAAGAGCTTGGGGTATGAGTTTAAGGACGAAAAACTCTTAACCGAGGCTCTGACACATAGAAGTTACACAAAAGACTTTAACAATGAAAGACTGGAGTATTTAGGTGACGCCGTTTTGGATTTGATAGTGGGGGAGTATCTTTATCATCTTTTTCCGAATGCGGAAGAAGGGATACTTTCTAAGTTAAGAGCGGCACTTGTAAACGAAGATTCTTTTACGAGGCTTGCCAAAAGGCTGAATCTTGGCAAATATCTTTTTTTATCACCTGCCGAAGAAAATAATAGAGGTCGTGAAAAACCTTCAATTCTCTCAAGTGCTTTTGAAGCTTTGATAGGGGCTTTATATCTTGAAGCGGGTTTTGATAAAGCAAAAGAAGTGGCGTTAAGATTACTAAAAGAAGAATTTCCGGTAATTACCCCGGAAGAACTTTTAAAAGACTATAAAACAACACTTCAGGAAATTACGCAGGCTCATTTCGGAGTAGTTCCTGAATACAGGCTTATAAGCGCTACCGGACCCGATCATAAAAAAGAGTTTGAAATAGGCGTGTTTATTAACGATAAAGAGTATGCAAGGGCAAAAGGAAAAAGTAAAAAAACAGCCCAGCAAGAGGGTGCGAGGCTAACGATAGAAAAGCTTAAGAAAGAACTAAATATTTAAAGGTAATATATGTTTAACAGTTTTGGAGAAATATTCAGGTTTACGACTTTTGGTGAATCACACGGAAAAGCTATCGGGGTTGTGGTTGACGGTGTGCCTGCTGGGGTGAATTTTGATGAAGAGTTTTTAAGAGATGAACTTGAGAGAAGAAGACCGGGTAAAAACAGATTTGCCACTCAAAGAAAAGAGCTTGATACTCCTGAGGTTTTAAGCGGTGTTTTTGAAGGTAAAACAACCGGTACTCCAATTTCAATCGTGATTTTCAATAAAGACCAAAAGAGCAGGGATTATTCAAACATAAAAGACATTTTCCGCCCGGGTCATGCCGATTTTACATATTTTCACAAATACGGCATAAGAGATTACAGAGGTGGGGGCAGAAGTTCTGCTCGTGAGACTGCCGCAAGGGTGGCTGCGGGAGCTGTTGCTAAAATGATTTTAAAAGAGCTGAATATAGAAATAGAGGCTGGAACTGTTGAAATCGGGGGAATAAGAGCGAAAAAAGAAGATTTTAAATATGCCAAAACTTCTCCGCTTTTTGCTCTTGATAAAAATGCGGAAAAAGAGTGGATAAAAATTATAGATAAAGCCCGCGAAGAGCATAATTCCCTAGGAGGTGTTGTAAAACTGAAAATAAAAAACCTCCCCGTAGGGCTTGGAGAACCGATATATTATAAACTTGATAATATTTTAGCAAGTGCGATGCTAAGCATAAACGCAGTAAAAGGGATATATATAGGCAATACCGAAGCTCATAAACTTACAGGAGCGGAAAACAACGATGAAATAAGTAAAGAGGGTTTTTTAAGCAATAACGCTGGAGGCGTACTTGGAGGTATAAGCAACGGTGAAGAGGTGGTGCTTGAAATATATTTTAAACCGACTCCCTCAATTTTTAAACCTCAAAAATCCGTGGATATATACGGAAATGAAGTGGAAGTGAATCTAAAAGGGCGTCATGACCCGATTGTGGCGGTTAGAGGCAGCGTAGTGGCTGAGGCGATGGCCGCTTGCGTTGTTGCTGATATGCTGCTTTTGAATATGACAAGAAAAATGGAATATATAAAAAAAATTTATCAATAATTTTTGGTAAGTTCCCGGGCTTTTTTCCAAAAAAGTTTTAACGCTTTTTTTTCTCTCCATCCGAGTCTGTAATAAATTATCTTATCAAGATATTCTCTTGCTTCTTTTGGAGTAATTCCTATTCTTTGGGCATATTTTTTTAAAGTCGAATAAGGGATTTTTTGTTTATGCTTTAAAAATTCATTAATAAGTTTTTCGTATTTTTTATAATCTTTATTAACGCAAAATAGAGCGAAAACAAAAGGTAGTTTATATTCTTCATACCAGAGTTTTGCCAAATCTTCGCAGTTTTTTTCTTTTAACGCTTTATCGCCTATTACCACTTTTCCTTTTTTTTGTAAAATTTTTGCCAAAACGTTAGAAGTGGCAGATTCATAATCTTCTCCTTCCCCTTTACATAAAAGAACGCTTCTTACTTCTTTTTTTGCTGCAATTCCAACGGGAAAACATTTTTTGTTTTTTCCTTTAATCGAAGAGATAAAAGCTGCGTCAATTTTTCCTTTTTCAAACCATTCGTTTATTTTAGAAGGGTAGGATTTTTTAATTTTTATATTCTTTTTTTTCAAAAATTGATAAAATGGCAAAAGGTTTAAGTAATCAATATGTCCTAACATATGAGCCTTTTTATTGGAATTTTAACATAAAGGAAAGATATGGTAAAAGTTGAATTTTTAGGTCCGATAGGAAAAAAGCCTGTGGAAGTGGAGGCGGGGTCTTTAAAAGAATTAAAAGAAATTTTAAATAAAGACGATTCTTTAAAGCCCTGGCTTGAAAACAGTGCGGTGGCGGTAAATGATAAAATTGTCCAGGATTTGGATGTTGAGCTTAAAAATGGAGACAGGGTGGTAATTCTGCCGCCTGTTTGCGGAGGCTGAGATGGTAGAAATTTTTAAAGGCGGAATTCCCGTAATAGAAACGCTTGAGAGATGGTATGAGGAGTGCAAGCTTGAGGGTTATGGGGCTATGATTCCGTTTATCGGAATTGTAAGACCGGATAACGGAATTGAGGGGCTGAGTTTTGATTTGTATCTTCCGATGCTAAATGAGTGGTTTAAAAAATGGCAAAATCTAAAAGAAGCGAAAATTATGATGGCTCACAGTTTCGGTGATGTTATGGTAGGGGAGACGAGTTTTTTATGTGCCGTATTTACAAAACACAGACGCGAGGGCTTTAAATATTTAGAAGAATTTGTAGAAGATTTTAAAGCAAACGCGCCTATTTGGAAATATGATTTAATTAACGGAAAGAGAATTTTTGCAAAAGACAGAGCGAAAAAACTTCCGGGTGCGGGAATACTTAATTAATGGAAAATGGACAATGGAAAATGTAAAATTAATGCAATTTAAATATATTTCATTTTCCATTTTACATTTTCAATTTTACATTTAAGGAGTAAAAATGGCGCATATAAGTTTTGAAGAGTCTATAAAGATTTTAAATAACAATTTGCCGCAGTGTAAATCAAGTGAGAGGGTATTTTTGGAAAATGCATTAAATAGAGTGCTGGCGGAGGATGTTGTAGCAAAATACGACAATCCTTATATGCCAACAGCCTCAATGGACGGGTATGCCGTAAAATATGAAGATATCGGTAAAGAAATTAAAATTATAGGACGAAATCCCGCGGGTACTTTTGAATATGACGAAATAAAAGAAGGAGAGGCCGTTAAAACTTATACGGGCTCGTTTATGCCAAAAGGGGCCGATACGCTTGTGCCGATTGAAAATGTTGAAGTAAGCGGAGATATTTTAAAAGTAATAAAAAAAGTCCAAAAAGGTTTTTCCGTAAGACCCGTAGGGGAAGATTTTAAAAAAGGTGAAGTTTTAATAAAAAAAGGGACTTTGTTAAAGCCGGGTGAAATCGGAGTGCTGGCATCCCTTGGAGTACCGGTTGTAAGTGTTGTTAAAAAGCCTGTAGTATCCGTGCTTGCCACAGGAGAAGAGGTTGTTGATTTGGATGAAGAGTATAAAATGGGGCAAATCAGAAGTTCGAATAATTATACTTTAACGGCCCTTGGCAGAAATTTCGGTTTTGAAGCTCACAATCTCGGCATTGCGGGTGATAATAAAAAAGCAATAAAAGAAAAAATAGTTGAAGCCCTTAAAAACAGCGATGTTGTAGTGACTACCGGGGGAGTCAGTGTGGGGGATTTTGATTTTGTAAAAGAGATAGTGGGAGAATTTGAAGTTTTGTTTCACGGCGTGAATATAAAACCGGGGCAATGGGTAATGCTCGCACGCGCAGGGGATAAATATATCGTATCTCTTCCGGGGTTTCCTTACAGCTCTTTTGTTACGTTTTTACTTTATGTAGTGCCTATTTTAGAATCTCTTGAAGGAAAAAAAGTTCTAAGAAAAATAAAAGCCAGACTCTCTCACCCGTTTGAGAAAAAATTTGCCAAGTATCAGTTTGTGGCTGTGAATATCGAATATAAAGATGGTGAATTTTATGTGGATACTTTTGGAAAAAAACAGGGAAGCAGCGGAATTTTGACAAACCTTATTAATAATAAAGCCCTTATGTGCCTTCCTGAAGGTTTATATAACCTTGATGCCGGTGAAATGGTTGATGTGTTTGTTTATGAGAGGGTGATTTAGATTTTCCCCTCTTTTATTGCAATAAAATATTTTCTTAGCTTTTGATTTACTTTTTGTATGTAGTGTCTTGCTTCTTCATATCTTAAATCGGTTTTTAGTTTTTCATATACTTCTTGAGGTGAGAGAGCATTTATTTTGGCAACTGCTTTTTTTATTGAATAATCACCTCTATATCTATAACAAAGAGTATTTCCTTTATAATCTTTATTAGTTGAATTAAATACACAAGCTACGTTTCCAGGACCTGTATTATAAGCAGCTATTGTAAGATATAGCCTGCTTAGGGGGTTTTTTATGTCTTTAAAGTAGATATAATAGAGCTTTTTTAAATAAGCACTTCCTATTAGGATATTATTGTTTTCGTTGTATAAATATCCAGGGCTTAACAGTTTTGGTTTTCCAAAAAGCATTTTATAAGCGTCTTTTCCTGCACTTTGAGGCACTATTTGCATAAGTCCAAAAGCTGGAACATAACTTCTTGCCATTGGGTTGTAGCTGCTTTCGGTTTCTATTATTGCATAGATTAAAGCAGGAGAGAGGGCAAATTTTTTTGATTTTTCACTAACTATAGGTTTTAAGTTTTTAGCTTTTATGAGATATATCTTTTTAGGAAGAGAAATTGTGTAAGAATAGACTTTTTTATCTGGTAATTTTGAAGATTTTATATCTGTTTTTGCTTGTTTTATGCTGTTTTGTGTAAAAAATTTTATCTCTTTTATTGTAGGAGGTTTTTTGTAAATTACGTCTGCTATTATAGGGGTATTGTTTGGAGGCTTAGAGAGGGCTATTTTTTTTAGTTTATTTTCTATTTTTTTTAATGCAGGGTTTTTTTCAAACGCTTCTTTTGTGGTTTCTATACTAAGTAGTGCCAGAGCTTTCTTTGCTTTTTGTTCAGCTTCTTGTTCAGATTTAGCAATTACTTCTATTTTTATTTTTGAGTTTTCAAAATCTATTCTTTTTCTAATTTTTTTATCTTTTGAATATTCTACAAATTCCTTTTTTGTTGTAAGTAGAGGTTTTTGCCAATATTTACTTATTTCTTTTTTGTATTTTTGAAATTCCTCTTCTATAATTTTTTTGTATTCTTGAAACTCTTTTTCTAAAGAATTAGTATAAATATTAAAATTTTTATAATGGCTTGTTTTAAAACTATTAAAATCTTGAGCTGATAAATATATAAAAATTACTAAAAATATTATTTTTTTCATAATATTACCTTTAATATGTTTCCATTAATACATAGTATTTTCCATCTTTTGCTTTACATGCTTTTATAATTTTTGCTTTTATAGTTTTCCCAGAAATAGATTGTAACGAGTAAGTTTTAAAATTTTTATTTATTTGATATCCTTGTTTTGAAGCAGATGATGAAATCATAGATGAAATTTTTACTTCTTTTTGTAAAGCAATTTCATTTAAAGCTTTAGAAATGGCTATTTTCCTTTGTTTATTTTCTCCTCCGTATAATACAGGTTTTGATATTCCAATACCTATTATTTTATTTGGATGTTTCGTAGCATAATTGTAAAAAAATTCAGGATTACAAAGATTATTTGTATCAGCTTTTTGTTTGATAGGATTTTGACATCCTAAAAAGATAATAAAAGGAAGAAAAAAAAATTTCTTCATTAATTTCCTCCAAACTCTTTTTCAATTGCTTTGTCTAATTCTTCTTGAGCTTTTTTAGATAAAAACTTTTGATATAAAGCTTGGTCATTTTTTAAAGAAGTTTTAACAGCATTTTTAACTTCTTCTTTTAGTTCTTCTTGATTAGGAATTCCAACTAGAACATACATTGTACCTTTTGGAGATATCCACATATTTAGTTGTTTAGAATTTCTTAATATTTTTGAAGATAGTTGTTTTGATACACTTTGAGTAGCTTTTTCAAATGTTTGATTGTTACCAGCTCCAGTAGTTGCCTTAAATTGTTTAAACATATTTTTAACTTTGACGCTTAGTCTTCTAGCTAAAGCATCTCTTGCAGCTGCCATCGCTTCTTCTCTTTGAAATTGAATGTCTCCTGCCGCGTTTTTTGGAGCAGAGCCTACTGCTACAATTCCGCCTTCAACATCTTCTGGCATACAAACCCATTTAGGAGCTTTGGTTCCATCGATTTGACAAGACGGTGTTTGAGGTTTTGTTTGTTGTTTATTAGCACATCCTGTAAAAGCAATTAGTGCAGCACTTCCCAATAGTAATAAAGTTTTTTTCATCGTTTCTCCTTTTTAATGAAATTTTATCATTAAAGTTCTTATACTACAAATTTAGATAAAATTTCATTAAAAAAGGATATATATGGAAAATATCAAAACGCCTGCGTATGTTATCGAAGAAGAACTGCTGGAGAAAAATCTTAAGGTCCTTGAGAGGGTTCAAAAAGAAGCGGGTTGTAAAATTTTGGTTGCTTTAAAAGGCTATGCTACATGGGCTACATTTGATTTACTTGAAAAATACTTGGCAGGTGCTACGGCTAGCGGTCTTTGGGAAGCAAAACTAGCTCAAATGAAACCGTGGGAAGTACATACTTACTGTCCTGCTTTTAAAGAAGACGAAATCGACGAAGTGGCCGATATTTCCCATACGGTTGTTTTTAACAGTTTTAATCAGCTTGAGAGATTTGAGGAGAGGGTAAAGAATAAAGCTTTAATAGGACTTAGGGTAAATCCCGGGGTGTCAAGTTCACCCGTACCTTTATACGACCCGTGCGCTCCGTATAGCCGCCTTGGAATTACAAAGGAAAATTTTAAAGCCGACAGATTAAAAAATGTCAGCGGTCTTCATTTTCACGCACTGTGCGAACAGCTTGATACCGCTCTTGAAAAAACCCTTGAAGGATTTGAAAAGAGATTTGGGGAATATCTTAAAGACATGGAATGGGTGAATTTCGGAGGAGGCCATCATATTACCCGTGAAGGGTATAACGTAGATAACCTTATAAAAATAATAAAAGAGTTTAAAACCAGATATCCTAATATTAAAGACGTATATCTTGAACCGGGCGAAGCCGTCGGGCTTAATGCCGGATATTTAGTGGCTGAGGTGCTTGATATTATCGATAACGGAATGAAAATAGCGATTCTTGACACCTCGGCCGAAGCTCATATGCCAGACGTTCTTGCCATGCCTTACCGCCCGAATGTAAGGGGTGCCGGAAAACCGGGGGAGAAGAAATACACTTACCGCCTCGGGGGAGTTACTTGTCTTGCGGGAGATGTTATAGGGGATTACAGCTTTGATGAGCCCTTAAAAATCGGAGATAAAGTGATTTTTGAAGATATGGCTATTTATACGATGGTAAAAAACACGGCTTTTAACGGGATTAAAATTCCAAGTATCATTATAAAAAGAAAAGACGGCTCGCTTTGGACTACAAGGGAATTTCACTTCGAAGATTTCAGAGACAGGCTAAGCTAGTCTTTTTCTATTGTTTATATTTTATTAAGTTTTAGCTTTTGGTTTTTGTAACTTTGATATAATAGCGCCAAAAAAAAGGCTTACAGTTTATGGGAAAAAAATTAATAATAGTCGAATCTCCGGCAAAAGCAAAAACCATTAAAAATTTTTTAGGCAAAGATTACGATGTAATAGCCAGTAAAGGTCATATAAGGGATTTGCCAAAAACTTCTTTTGGTATTAAAATAGAAGAAGATAAATTTATTCCTCAATACAGAGTTACAAAAGACCATCAGGCTACGGCAAAAGAACTGAAAGAAAAAGCTAAAAAAGCCGATATTGTTTATATAGCCACGGATGAGGACAGAGAAGGGGAGGCTATTGGGTTTCATATAGCCCACGTAATAGGTAAAAAACCTGACGAACTTCCAAGAATAGTATTTCATGAAATTACAAAAACGGCAATCAAAAACGCTCTTGAAAATCCAAGAACGCTTGATATAAACCGCGTAAACGCTCAGCAGGCAAGAAGACTTCTTGACAGGATTGTAGGATATAAGCTCTCTCCTTTATTAAACAAAAAAATTCAAAAAGGACTTAGTGCCGGAAGAGTTCAGAGTGCGGCGCTTAAGCTTGTAGTGGATAGAGAAAGAGAAATTAAAGCGTTTAAACCAAAAGAATACTGGACAATAGAGGGGATTTTTAAAAAGACCGAGGGCAGTTTAATCAAATATCACGGTAAAAAGCTTGATAAATTCGATATTTCAAATAAACAACAGGCGGAAGAAATTGTAAAAGAATTAAAGCCTCTTACATATGAAGTGAGTAAAATCGAAAAGAAAATCACCACTTCCAAATCACCCGCTCCTTTTATGACATCAACTTTACAGCAGGTTGCAAGCAGTGAGCTTGGTTTTTCTCCAAGAAAAACAATGCAGATTGCCCAAAAGCTTTATGAAGGGGTAAAAACTCCCGTTGGAGAGACCGGTATTATTACATATATGAGAACAGACAGTCTAAATATTGCAAAAGAGGCACAAGAAGCTGCTGTGGAATTTATTAAAAAAATGTTTGGAGATGAGTATGCAGAGCCTAAAACATACGATAAAAAAGCAAAAAACGCCCAGGAAGCCCATGAAGCTATAAGACCTGTGGATGTAAGACTTACACCTGATGATTTAAAAAACTATCTTACAAAAGATGAGCTGAAACTTTATACTTTAATTTACAGCAGGTTTTTGGCATCTCAGATGAAAGATGCTAAGTTTGAGACTCAAAATATCTACCTTACAAATGAAAAAGGAGAATTTAAAATAAGTGGTAAAAAGCTTATATTTGAAGGGTTTTACAAAGTATATGGAAAGCCAAGCGCCGATACTTTGTTGCCTGAATTTAAAGAAAAAGAAAAATTAAAACCAGAAGATGTAAAAGCCATTCAGCATTTTACAAAACCGCCTGAGAGATACACTGAAGCAAGTCTTATTAAAAAACTTGAAACTCTTGGAATCGGTCGTCCATCGACATATGCACCTACAATTACACTTTTGCAAAATAGGGATTATGTAGAGTTAAAAGAGAAAAAGCTTTATCCGACAGAAACGGCTTTTAATGTAATAGGGGTGCTTGAGAAGCATTTTCCTGATATTGTGGATGCAAATTTTACTGCCAATATGGAAGAGATGCTTGATTTAATTGCCAGTGGAAATAAAGACTGGCAGGAGATGTTAAAAGAGTTTTATCATCCTTTTATGGAACTTATTCAAAAAGGGGAAAAAGAAATCCCTTCACAAAAAATTGCAAAACCGATAGGTGAGCTTTGTCCTGAGTGCGGAAATCCCCTTGTGATTAGAAAGGGAAGATTTGGAGAGTTTATTGCGTGTAGTAATTTTCCAAAATGTAAATATACGCGTCCTATTGAAAAAGAAGAAAAAAAAGTGGATGTTAAATGTGAAAAGTGTGGTGCTGATATGGTGATAAAAAGAGGGAAAAAAGGGGAATTTTTAGCCTGCAGTAATTATCCGGAATGTAAAAACACAAAACCCCTAAACCCGCCAGAAGTTATTAAAGATGTAAAATGTCCTGGATGTGGGGGCGATATTATAAAAAGAAAAGGTCCAAGGGGTGAATTTTACGGGTGTGCTAATTATCCTGAGTGTAAATTCATCTCAAAATTTAGACCTGTAAATAAAAAATGTCCGGAGTGTGGATATTTAATGGCTGAGCGTACTTACAGAGGTAAAGAAGTATATGAATGTATTAAATGCAAGAAAAGAGAGGAAAAATGAGAGTAGGGATTATCAGCGATACTCACAAAAAAGTGGGGCGAGCTAAAAAAGCTATAGATTTATTGGTAGATAAAGGTATTGAGTTTTTAATTCACGCAGGTGATATAGTAAAAGAAGAGATACTTGAATATATTGAGAGTAAAAATTTAAGATATGTGGCAGTCCTTGGAAATAATGACTATCACCTTTACAGTGTTGTTGATAAATATGAACTTGTAACGGAGCCTTTTTATTTTAAACTTGCTGGTAAAACGTGGAAACTTATGCACTATCCAAAATATATTTTTCCGCTTGATACAGATATTATTGTTTATGGTCACACACATGAAGTGGATATTACGTTTAACGGTAAAAATTTGATATTAAATCCCGGAGAAGTGTGTGCGAGGGATACAGGTTTTAGCAGTTGTATGACTTTAGATATTAAAAAAGACAAATATGTAGTAACTTTGTTTTATAGGAAAATAAAGACAACTGAGTGGAAAAGCAAGGTAAAAGAATTTTTTATTTCCGGAGGTAAAGAGTGATATATCTTTGTGCTATTTCAAACATCCGTTCAGGTGCTTGCAGGGAAGATTGTAAATTTTGTACCCAAAGTGTAAAATGGGGGGCGGATATTGAGAGATTTAGGCAAAAAAGTATTGAAACAATTGTAAATGAGGCAAAGCTTGCAAAAAAAAACAGAGCCTCTGGTTTTTGTCTGGTTACAAGTGGGAAAGGGCTTGATGATAAAACGCTTGAGTATGTTTGCCGTGCTACAAAGGCTGTTTTAAAAGAAGTTGATATTTCTATTATTGCGTGTAACGGAACAGCAAGTAAGGAATCATTAAAAGAGTTAAAAAAAGTTGGAGTTAAAATTTATAATCACAATCTTGAAACAAGTCGCGAATATTATCCTAAAATCTGTTCTACTCACAGCTGGGATGAAAGGTTTGAAACCTGTGAAAATGTAAAAAGCGTTGGTCTTAAACTTTGCAGCGGTGGTATTTTTGGAATGGGAGAGAGTGAAAAAGATAGGATTTCTCTTTTAAATTCTCTTAAAAAGTTAAACCCCGATGGAATACCGATAAACTTTTTTATAGAAAATGAGAGACTTCCTTTAAGAGCCACTCATACAAAAGATATGGCATTAAAAATTATTAAAACTTTTAGAACAAATTTTCCTGATGCTGTAATAATGTTAGCAGGAGGCAGAGAAGTTGTATTTGCAAGTGAATGGTTTGAAGGGATTAAAGCCGGAGCTAACTCTATAGTTATAGGTGATTATTTGACAACTAAAGGGGAAAGGGCTGATAAAGATTTGGAAATTTTATTAAAAAGGGGGATAAAAGTAGCTAATGAGTGCTGAAATTAAACTTATGATATCTCTTTCTCTTATTCTTTTAATTTCTCCTTTTTTAAGTAATAAACTGAAATTTCCAATTTCTGTGGTTGAAATAGTACTTGGTATTGTTTTTGGGGCTTTTCATTTAATAGACCATCACAATCACTATTTTAAGCTTTTAGCAGAAGTCGGTTTTTTGTTTTTAATGCTTTTAGCGGGAATGGAGGTTAATTTAAAAGAACTTTTAAAACTTGATAGGAAAATTATAAAAAAAGGGATAATGTTTTTGGTTTTTTTATATCAGCTTGCATTTTTAATAGTTTTTTTAAGTTCTCTTAATTTTATTTATGTAATTGTTTTTTCTCTTATATCTGTTGGTCTTTTACTTGCAATTCAACAGGAAATTGGCAAAACGATATGGCTGGATTTGGCGTTGAAAATTGGGGTTTTAGGAGAGCTTTTATCAATTTTGTTTTTAACTATTTTAAGTGAATATCTTGAATATTCTTTGTCAAAAGAGCTTTTGATAAATATTTTTATTTTGATTGGGGTCTTGGTGTTAATGGGGGTTGTTTTTGTTTTATTCAGAACTCTTCTTTGGTGGTATCCAAACCTTAAACACTCTTTAATGCCAGGAATTGATAAGTATCATCAGGATGTAAGAATTGCTATGAGTCTTTTTTTTATTATGATTGCGGTTATGATGATATTAAAAATTGATGTTGTTTTAGGGGCGTTTGTTGTTGGGGTGTTTTTAAGAACCTTTTTTGACCATAATCATAAACTTGAACATAAATTGGCTCCTCTTGGTTTTGGGTTTTTAATTACGATATTTTTTGTTCATGTTGGAAGCAGTATTGATTTAAGCCGTTTTAGTTTGGATATGCTAAAAGATATTTTAATATTAACATTTGTAATGATTGGAATAAGAGTTCTTAGCGCTTTTGTTTTTATAAAAGATATAGGGCTAAAAAGAAGTATTCTTTTTGGCCTTTCACTTTCTATGCCTCTTACTTTACTGATAGCGACTGCAACTTTGGCAAAATTAAATCATTATATTGAGGAAAGAGAATATATTATCTTAGTAATAACGGCTGTTTTAGAGGTAATTATTGTAATGTTTGGCGTAAAATTTATAAATAAGTTACAATTTCAAAAAAAGGATAGTTAATGGTAGTTACTCGTTTTGCACCATCACCAACTGGTTATTTACATATAGGCGGGTTAAGGACGGCTCTTTTTAACTGGCTTTGGGCTAGGAAAAACAACGGAAAATTTAGACTTAGAATTGAAGATACAGACCTTAGCCGTAATAAACAAGAGGCGGTGGATGCGATTTTAAAGGCTTTTAACTGGGTTGGAATGAAATGGGATGATGAAGTTGTGTTTCAAAGTGAGAGATTTGACGTTTATAAAAAATATATTGATGAGCTTTTAGAAAAAGGGCTTGCTTATAAGTGTTATCTGACAAAAGAAGAGCTTGAAAAAATAAGAGAAGCCAAAATGAAAGGTGAAGAGCCTCCTATTGATATCAGAAAATACAGGGATTTTAAAGGGGAGCTTGATAAGCCTTATGTAATCAGATTTAAAGCGCCTTTAAGCGGGAAAATATGTTTTGAAGACGGGGTAAAAGGCGAACAGTGCGTGGATGCCAAAGAAATAGAAGATTTCGTAATAGCAAGAAGTGACGGGACTCCTACTTATAATTTTGTCGTAGTGATTGACGACCATGAAATGGGAATGACGGATATTATAAGAGGAGACGACCACCTCAGAAATACATTTAAACAGCTTCTTGTTTATAAAGCGTTTGGCTGGGATGTGCCAAATTTTTATCACGTACCTATGATTCACAACGAAAAAGGCGCTAAAATGAGTAAGCGTGACGGGGCGGTGGATGTTATGGAATATAAGCGTGAAGGATATCTGCCTGAAGCTCTTTTAAACTTTTTAGTGCGCCTTGGCTGGAGTCACAAAGACCAGGAGATTTTCAGTATTGAAGAGATGATAAATTTTTTTGACCCAAAAGACATCAATAAAGCCCCAAGCCGCTTTAACAAAGAAAAACTTGACTGGCTGAATTCCCATTATATTAAAAACTCTCCAAACGAAAGACTTGAAAAGCTTTTAAGGGATGATTTTGGAGTTGATATAATTGACCATGACAGAAAAGAGATTTTAATTGATGAGCTTAAAGAAAGAGTAAAAACCCTTAAAGAAATGGCAATAGAGATTGAAAAAATATTGACGCCTCCAAGTGAATATAACGAAAAAGCGGTTAAAAAATTCCTTAAAGACGAAGTATTAAGTAATCTAAGAGAATTTTTGGTCTTTTTAAACGATAAAGACCCAAAACTTCCACCTGATTGGCACGATGTTATGGACGAGTTTTTAAAAATTAAAGGCATTAAGCCGAAATTCCTAATGCCGCCGCTTAGAATTGCAATGGTAGGAGATACAAAAGGAATTGATTTAGCGGCACTTTTAAGCGTTCTTGGAAAAGAGGAAGTCAAAAAAAGAATCTCATCACTTCTTGCCAAATTTGAGGTTTTTTAAACCTCTTTTTGATATAAATAAAAACACTACAAACGCAATAAGTGCGTATATCATATTAAAGCCCAAAATAAATTAAATATTTATTTTGAGGAAAAAACAG
>Ga0256838_1000097_pt1 | contig 62788 bp, 66 predicted proteins | sample 4571419metaG_FD_185978 | JGI IMG/M metagenome (GOLD analysis project Ga0256838, IMG submission 185978) | Hydrothermal vent microbial communities from Guaymas Basin, Mexico - 4571-419 | ecosystem: Environmental > Aquatic > Marine > Hydrothermal vents | place: Mexico: Guaymas Basin | collected... | reverse complement strand
TTTATCCAAGCACTGAAATTTTATCCCTTTTAGCCGATAATAATATTAATATTACTTTTTCAAGCGATGCGCACGCACCCGAGCAAGTAGGATTTAAAATAAAAGAAGCCATAAATTTAGCAAAAGGCTTTGGATACAAAAAAGCTACTTTTTTTGAAAAAAAAGTACCTTACGAAATAAATATTTAAGGAGGAGGAAAATGAAAATTTCGCAGAAATTACTTTTAATTATCACCGCAAGCGTGCTTACTAAAGTAACTTCTTTAAGAAAAGTAAATTTTTTCAAAATCTAAAGCGATAAAAGAAGAAATTAATTCAATAGATAAAGCAATGAAAGACATTGACCAAAAAGCGATAGAAAATACAAAACTTATGGAAAAAGTTGCAAATTTAATAAACAAATTGTATACTAACTTGAAAGAAACGCTAAAAAAAATATCCGAATTTAAACTATAAGGAGTAAAATGATTTACTTATCTCTTTTAATGGCTATTCGCTTTCTTGGCCTTTTTATCGTAATGCCTGTACTTAGCCTTTATGCTATGCATTTAAAAGGAGCAAATGAATTTAATGTAGGAGTAGCACTTGGAGCATATGCTCTAAGTCAACTTTTTTTACAAATTCCCTTTGGAAAACTTGCAGATAAACACGATAAAAAAATTATCCTCTCAATTGGTCTTTTTATACTCTTTCTTGGAAGCTTGGTTTGTGCTTTTGCCGATAACATTTATATGTTAATCTTTGGAAGATTACTACAAGGAGCAGGAGCTATTGGAGGAGTTATTTTAGCTTATATTGCCGATTTGACAGACGAAAATCAAAGAGCCAAAGCCTTTGCTAGAATGGGACAATTTATTGCTCTTTCTTTTGCCATTTCAATGATACTTGGACCAACAATTGGAACAAAATACGGAGTTGATAAACTATTTCTTCTAACTGCCATTTTAGCTTTAATTTCCATCTTTATAGTACTAACAAAAATACCACCAGCTCCAAAAATTACCCATCATATTCAAAATGCAAGCTTAAAAGATATTTTTAAACATAAAGAATTAATAAAACTTTTCTTTTCGGGATTTATGCAAAAAGGGTTAATGAGTGTATTTTTCCTTCTCATTCCTTTAATTTTTACTCAAATTTTTAACTGGCAAAAAACGGAACTTTGGAAAGTTTATATTCCAGCGCTTATTTTCGGATTTTTTGCTCTTCCTCTTGGAGCCATTTTAGCCGAAAAAAAAGGAAAAGGGAAATTGGTATTTATCCTCTCAGCCACTTCAATTACAACTGCTTTATTTTTATTTTTAATAGGAATAAACATAACATCTTCCATCATTGGAATTATTGGCGTAATTTTCTTTTTCTTTGGATTTAATTTGCTTGAACCTGTACTTCAAAGTTTCGTTAGCAAAGTTGCATATGCTCATCAAAAAGCAACTGCTCTTTCTACTTCAAATACGATTCAATATTTAGGAATTTTTCTTGGAGGTAGTATTGCTGGATGGTTTTTGCATAAAGGATATTTAAACTTATTTTTAATATTTTCAACAATAATTGGAATTATATGGACAATAATGCTTATTAAAATGAAACCTATAACAAAATTCAAAATCGTAATATATGAAAATTTCGACAAAGATTTTATTGAAGAACTTAAAACTGAAAAAAATGTATACGATTTTTACGAAAAAGATAAAAAGTTAATAGTAAGATATATTAATTAATTGGAACGCATTTTGCTAGTCTTTTGAAAAAGGCTTGCAAAATGCGACTTTTTATAGTTCTTATAATTTTTTTTAATATACTAAACGCTCAAAAAATTAAAGAAATATCTTCAATTGTTGGAGTTAGAAGCAATCAATTAATAGGATATGGATTAGTAGTAGGACTTGATGGAACGGGAGATTCTTCCTCTAAATTTACAAATCAAACGCTCTCAAACCTTCTTAAAAACGTAAATGTAAAACTTGACCCAAAAGATATAAAATCAAAAAATGTAGCCGCAGTAATGGTTACAGCAACTCTTCCTCCTTTTGCAAGAGAAGGTGACAAAATCGATGTAACTGTTTCATCAATTGGAGACGCAAAATCTCTTCAAGGAGGAGTTTTGTTAATCACTCCTTTAAAAGGAGTTAATGGAAAAATTTACGCTTTAGCTCAAGGTCCAATTACTATAGGAGGATTTAATTTAAAAGGCGGAAAAAAACAAAAACATTTTACTACCACTGTAAAGGTAATTAATGGAGCAACGGTAGAAAGAGCCGTTGCTTGGGATATTTATCATCAAAAATTTGCAACTTTATCTTTAAACAAAAGCGATTTTGACTTGGCAATTAATGTTCAAAACGCAATTAATAGATACTTTAAAACAAAAGCCGCTATTGCAATAGATCCAAAAACAATAAAATTAAAAAAACCTTCCAATTTAACCATGCCAGAATTTTTAGCACAAGTACAAAATATAGACGTTAGCGTAAAAAAAGATCCTATAGTAGTAATTGACGAAAGAACTGGAACGGTTGTTGCTGGAAGTGAGGTAGAAATTAATCCAACCGTAATAATTTACGGAGACTTTACGATTAAAATCGAGAAAAAAACAAGCGTATTAGAGCTAACGCAAAATTTACAAAAAGTAAAAGCAACTCCACAAGACGTAATAGCGATACTTGAAACCTTAAGAGCTTCTAATGCGCTAAACGCAAAACTTATCATAAATTAAGGAGTAAAAATGAGCAGTATCACAATTAACACTTTACATCATTCTTCCAAAGAAACAAAACTTCAAAAATTAAAAAAAGTATGCGACGAATTTGAAAGCGAAATTTTAAATTTTTATTTAAAAGAGGCATTAAATTCCGATAACTCTTTGTTTCCAAAAACTCCGGGAGAGAAAATTTATAAATCAATGTATCAAGAAACTCTCTCTCAAAACATAAGCGGTAATTTTGGATATAGCGAACTTTTGTTTAATTATCTAAAGAATAAAGTATAAATGCCGATATAGGAGTAGAAATACTCCAAAAAGGTTAGCTATGATTAGAGGAATAAATAGTAATTTAAACTCAATTCAAATCGAAACAAACAATACAAAACGAAAAAGTCAAACTCAAAACGTAAACAAAACATCTCGGGTAGAGGAGATTAAAAAAGCCATAGAAAATGGCACTTATAAAATCGATATAGAAAAAACAGCAAAGGCAATGGCTAAATCTCTTCTTTAATCTCCCTACCCTAAAAAGGGTAAAAAATGCTTATAAACACACTACACCAAATCATTAACGTGCTTGATGATTTAATTCAAATAACATTAGAAGATATTGAAAACATAAAACAAGCAAAACATGAAGAAGTTTTCAAAAACATCGCTACAAAAGAAAAACTTGCTTATAAATTTTACGAATTAAAAAACGAAATAGATAATATTTTAGTTAAAAGAAACAAACCCATAGAAGAAATTTTCTCCCCAGAAGAAGAAAAGCTATTCGATAAGTTTAGAGAAAAATTAAACATCTTTTACAAAGAACATAAAAGATTTTCAAAATTAGCTTTTACAGTTGCAAATTTTTATAATACATTAAATGCTCAAATTAAAAATCAAACTCAAATAAGTTATAGCGAAACTGCTAATTTTGATTCCAATTTAAAAATAAAGGCTTAAAATGGCTATTTCTACTTCTTTAAATACGGCTCTAAGTGGGCTCCAATCTCATCAAATAGCCATTCATACAACATCAAACAACATTTCAAACGCATCAAATCCAGATTATGTTCGTCAAAGAGCCGTTTTTAGTTCTCTTCCTTCAATAAATGCAATTCCAGGAGATATAGGAACTGGAGTTGAAATTACTAAGATTTATAGAATTACCGACACTTTTCTTTTTAATCGACTTTCTAAAACTTCAAGCGAACTAAAAAAATACGAATCTATGGAAACCTACTTAAAAGAAATAGCAACCTATTTTCCCGACATAGAAGATGAAGGATTATTTAAAAATATAAAAGATTTTTTTAATTCATGGCAAACTTTTGCAAGTAATCCAAACGATGGAAGCGTAAAAGTAGAACTTGCTCAAAAAACAATCGCTCTAAGCGATACTTTTCACCAATTAACGCAAAAATTAACAAACATCCAAAACAACATTAATCAAGAAATAAAATCAAAAATAGACGAAGCAAATAATATTTTAAAACAAATTGCAATCATTAACAAACAAATTACAAGACACGAAGCCAATAAATTATCAAACGCAAACGAATTAAGAGACAAAAGAGACGCTCTAGAAAAAAGACTAAAAGAACTTTTAAACGTAGACATTTATAAAAACGATGTTCAATCAATATCAGCACAAGGAGATGAAACCGTAGATTATGCAAAAGATTATCAAATTACACTTGGAGGTTATCCACTAATTGACAATGGAGAATATAACGAATTAAAAGTAATAGACAATAAAGGAAATTACGATATCGCTATTCAAAAACAAGATTTTAAGTTAGAAAATATCACAAAAAACATAGGCGGAGAAATTGGAGGATTGCTTGAAATCAGAGGATACGAATTTAATAATGACACTACTTCAAAAGACGGAATAATTGGAGAAATGCTAACAAATCTAAACGCTCTTGCCCAAGGTCTAATTAGAAGCGTTAATTCCATTTATTCATATTCAGCTCAATCATCCGTTCAAACGGATCCTTTATATTCCCCTATTTCAATTTCAAATGATCTAGCAAATAAACCTTTAAGCATAATTGAGAGTTATCTTCACAATCCGGTAAGAGAAGGTAATTTAATTTTATCGCTTTATGACAATAACGGAAAATATACAAAAGATATAAACATACGAATAGATCCAGACAAAAGCTTAAATCAAATTATAGACGATATTAACAACGCACTTAAAGATGCACATTCCACAACTAAAGCAAAATTAATAAACGGTCAAATAAAATTCGTAACGCCAGACGAAAAAGAATCTCCAAATGTTTTGATAAAAGACGATGGAAGTTTACTTTTTAGAGCACTAAATCAAATAGAATATCTTCCACTAAGTAAAATAAACCATACGGATTTACCAATCCCTCTTGAAAATGGAACATTTAATATCGTGGCTTACGATAACGACGGAAATGTTTTAGCAAAAAGAACCATTACTATAAACATGAACTCAAACGATCCAAAATATTCTACCATTGAAGGCATTATATCTCAAATAAATACCCCTAACATTGATGATAATAACGACAATAATCCAAACAACGACATAGACGATTTATATCAAGCACAAATAATTAACGGAGAATTTATTTTAGTCCCTCAAGAAGAGAATATATACGTTGGACTTGATGAAGATAAGGCAAATTTCGGAGGAGCTTTTGGAATTAATAAATTTTTTGATGGAACAGATGCAAAAACAATAGACCTTAGAAAAGATTTAAAAGAAAATCCAAGCAATATTCATGCATACAAAACCCCAAACGAAGGAGATAACGAAGTTGCAAATAGCATATTACAACTTCAATTTGAAAACATAACGTTTCATGTAGGAAATATCACCACTCAAAATACCATTACTGGATTTTATTCACAAATGACTACTAACCTTGCCAATAAAGCCGATATCATCTCCTCCAAAAAAGAAACCACTCAAACATTGCTAACTTCCATTCAAAATGAGTATTACTCGATTGCTGGAGTAAACTTAGATGAAGAATTAATAAATCTTGAAAAATTTCAGAGAGGATATCAAGCAAACGCAAAAGTAATTACTACGATAAATCAAATGTTAGACGCCTTATTTAGCATAAAACAATAGGGAAAATTCCCTATTCGTATTCTACTTGAATTAAATCTTCAAACAAATCCCATCCAAAATGCATAACATCAATTTCAGCTATTCTCTCAAGTACTCCATCAACCACTTTATATACCTCAGCTACCATAGTATCTTTTGGATAAAAATTACTTGCCACTAATTCTATTTTTTCCTCATTTACATATAAATCATCGGGCAACATTAAATCGCAAAAAAATTCATAAACCGGCTCATCTGGCGTATCTACATCACAAGCTGTATATCCAATTTGTAAATCATTAATATCCGGATTTATTTCATATTCAAAATATCCATCCCCATTTGCTTGAAGCAATAATATTACATCACCTTCGTTAAAATTTTGAGTTATTAATTCATCTACGCTTCTATTTTTATAAGTTACATCTTCAAACGTATAAACGTTTTCGTTAATTTCAATCTCGGTACTATCAGGAACGACTCCAATCAAATCCGTTGGCAAATTAACCGCTTCCACTTCCCCAGCATCCAAAAAACTAACAACTGTATCTTGAAATCTTTCAAGTTCCTTTGAATCAGAAAAATCGTAAGAATCAATATCAATAACCGGCGTTAAATCATATACTTTAATAATATTGCTCTCTCCTCTAATTATCATAATTTCTCCTTTTTATTATAATTATATCACAAAACTTTACAAAAGGTAACTCAATGAAAGTTAAAAATAAATTAGACTTATTAATTCAACAAAATATTTACGAAGTCAACGAAAATAAACTTGATCCAATAATAATTGCAAAAAAATATAACGATGAATATATCGCTTTAATAGCTGCCTTATTTGCTTACGGAAATGTAAAAGCAATTCTTAATTTTTTAAACTCTCTTGATTTAGAAAACTTAAATTCAAACAATGCTTATTATAGATTTCAAACCCAAAAAGATGTAGAAGAATTTTTAAACACAATAAAAAAAATGAAAGGAAAATATTCACTAAACAAACTCTTTTTAATGGGTTACGAAAAAAATAAAAATCCAATTGATGGCATTAGAAACATAATAAAAACCATTTATTCAATAAACTCTTATCGTTCAAAAGGCTATGAATTTCTAATAGGAAAAATTCCTCCTAATAAAACAAAAGGCATTAGTCCTTATAAAAGATGGAATATGTTTGTAAGATGGATGGTAAGAAAAGACAATTTAGATTTAGGATTATGGCAAGGAATTAACAAAAAAGATTTAATTATTCCTCTTGATACCCATACTCATAAAGTATCTCTAAAATTAAATCTATTAAAAAGAAAAACTTACGATTTAGAAGCATCAATTCAACTTACAAACAAATTAAAAGAATTTGATCCAAACGATCCTTTAAAATACGATTTTGCACTTTATAGAATTGGACAATTTAATATCAATTTGTAACAATTTCTTTTTTTTTCACAATTCACTATTAATAAAAGCTTAATAATTATGTTACAATTTCAACAAAAAAAGGAATTTCTATGAAAGAATTGTGGCTATTTTTTGGTTTTTTAGGGCATGATCAATATACTCAATTAATTATTCATACAATCATTGCAGCACTTTTATCGATTATCGTTGCAAAACTTGCAACAAGAAAACTTCAAATCGTACCAACTGGTTGTCAAAATGTTATGGAAGCAACGGTTAGCGGAATACTAACTATTGGAAAAGATGTTGCAAACGAAGAAGTTGCAAGAAAATACTTAACACTTGCTGGAAGCTTAGCTATTTTTATTTTTATGGGAAACATTATTGGAATTATTCCTGGATTTGAATCTCCAACAGGAAACATTAACCTTACTTTAACTCTTGCTTTAATTGTATTTTTATATTATCACTATGAAGGTATTAAAGCTCAAGGACTTGTTCATTATATCTCTCACTTTGCAGGACCAGTAAAATGGCTATCTCCTCTTATGTTTCCGGTAGAAATTCTATCTCATTTCTCAAGAATTATTTCTCTTGCTTTCAGGCTTTTTGGTAACATTAAAGGTGATGATTTATTCTTAGCAGTATTGCTTATGCTTGCACCTTGGGTATTTCCTCTTGCCGGGTATGCACTTTTAACATTTTCTGCTTTCCTTCAAGCATTCGTATTTATGGTTCTTACTTACGTTTATATATATGGTGCTATAACAGGAGAAGAAGAAGCTCTTTAGGAATAAAATTTGCTGCTCCTATAAAAAAGGAGCAGCATTTGAAAATTCAAAACAACACACCTTCTTTTAATAATCATTTTTCATCTTTTTTTAATAATCTAAACTATCAAGACAAGCAAATTATAAGAAAAGCCCTATCAAGTTTACCTGATGAATTAATCCCAAAAGCATTAAAAGCTTTAAATCAAGTACCGCCAGATAAAGACTATTTACAAAAATTACTCTCAATTATAGAAGAATTTAAACCATCGCAAGGATTTAGCATATATGCTTAAATATATGATCACAGACCCAAAATACTCTTTAAACGAAATTTTTAACGCCATAAAAAAACATAAACCAGATTTTGTATGTTATAGAAACAAAAAATATTTTAATGAAGAAGAAATAATAAAATTTGCAAATTTCGCAAAGAATTATTCAAAAGTATTTATAAACCTTCATTCCTTAAAAAACGACAAACTATTGGAAATATTTGATGGAATCCACATTCCATCGTCTGAAATCGAAAAAATAGAAAAATACAAAAATAAAATAACAATAGCTTCTACCCATAATTTCGAAGAAATAAAAAAAGCAAAAAACGCAAATTTTATTACATTTTCTCCAATTTTTAACTCAAAAGGAAGAATAGGACTTGGTGTAGAAATCTTAAACGAAGCTATCAAATTACATCCAAGAATTATTGCTCTTGGAGGAATTGTAAGTAATAAAGAAGTAGAAAAAATTAAATCTTCCAAAGCTATAGGATTTGGTAGCATTAGATATTTCTTTACATAATTTTATGAAGCTCATTCCCTTTTGCCATCCATCTTTTAAGCTCTTCCCATTTTTCGTTTTCTATCATATCTTTTGCTTTTTTTAATTCTTTTTTAAAAGCCTCAATAGAATCTAACAAGTTTTTTTTATTTTCTCTAAAAATATCTCCCCACATTTCAGGATTACTTTTAGCAAGTCTACTCATATCCTTAAACCCACCAGCCGCTAAAGTTACTATATGCTCTCTATCTTCTTGATTAAGAACTGAATTTGCAATAGAAAATGAAACAATATGAGGCATGTGAGAGATAAATGCTGCGTGTCTATCATGCTCTTTTGAATTCATAATTTTAACTTTCATCTCCAAAAACTTAAAAATATCAAAAGCAGTCTCTACTTGCTTTTCTCCACTATCTTCAATATCGCAAACCACCATAATTTTATTTTTATATAAATCGGCAATAGCCGCATTTGGACCAGAATATTCAGTTCCCGTCATTGGATGAGAGGCTACCAAATTTTTTCTAATATTTTTTGGGCATTCTTTTATTATAGATTCTTTTGTAGAACCAAAATCGATAATGGTAACATCTTTTTTTAAAGAAAGTTTAGAGAGTTTATTTAATACGCTTATAATACCCCTAATAGGAATAGCCAAAATTATTACATCCGCTTTTTCCAAATCTTTAAGCTCTACTATTTCATCTACAAGCCCTAACTTTAAAGCATCTTTACAATGAGATTTATTATGATCAACTCCTATTATTTTAGTAAAATAATTTCTCGTAGCAAGACCAAAACTTCCTCCCATTAATCCCAAACCAACTATCGCACAAACCATTTATCCTCTTTTTTCAAAAATTATATCACAATTTTAGATATAATTTTATTGATCAAGTCAAAAGGAGAATTATGAAAAAATATATGATTTTCATGTTGCCAATTATGCTCTTAGCTTCCGAAATAAAAAAAATAGAATACGAAGGTTTAATTCATATCTCAAAAACAAGCGCAAACGCAATAACAGAACTTACTCCAAATTCAAAATACAATATAGAAAAAATCGATAATGCAATTAAAAAGTTATACGAAACAGGATACTTTCAAACAATTAAAGTAGATTTTTCCAACGGAATATTAAAATTTATTTGTAAAGAAAAACCAACAATATTATCTGTAGAAACGAAAAATCTATCAGAAGAATTAAAAAAATACTTAAAAGAAAACAATTTACTTCCAAAAAGAGGAGAAATTCTTCAAGAAGAAAAATTAAACGATTTAAAAAGTTTCATTTCCGAATTTTATCTCTCAAAAGGTTATTTTAATACAATCGTAAATACAAAAATAATACCAATTGCTAACAATTCAGTAAAACTCGTAATTGTCATAAATAAAGGAAATAAAGTAACAATTAGGAGCGTAAATTTTATTGGAGCAAAATTAAAAAAAGAAAAACTTTTAAAGTTAATCGAAAACAAACCTCCAACGTTTTGGAGCTTTTTACCCTTTGTTAACGATGGTACTTTAAATGTAGCAAAACTAATTAAAGACAAACAAAACTTACAAGATTTTTATTACAATTTAGGATATATGGATTCAAAAATTTCAACTCCTTTTGCCAATACAAATCTTGATAGTTATTTTGCTGATATAGATTATAAAATTTTCGAAGGCAAAAGATACATAGTAAAAAAAGTTTCAATTGACTATCCAAAAAACATTAAAGTAAACTTACCAGAATTAAAACTTAAAAAAGATAAATATTTTAATATCTCCGCCCTTAGAAAAGATATAGAAAACATATCTCATAGTTTCATGGACGAAGGATATGCTTATGTAAAAGTATATCCTCAAATAGAAAAAGAAAAAAACTATGCATACATAACTTACAAAGTCGTTCCAGGAAACATAGTTTACATTAGAAATGTTATCATCCAAGAAAACGACAAAACTTTAGATAGAGTAGTAAGAAGAAACATTTACTTAGCTCCTGGAGATAAATTCTCATACACCGATTATACGGATAGTATCAATGCATTAAAAAGAAAAGGTTATTACGAAAAGATAGAAATTAAAAAAATCCCTGTATCCAATAATCAAATGGATTTATTGGTTACGGCAAAAGACGGATTAAGCGGAACTTTAAGAGCTGGAATTAGTTACGGAAGTTACAGCAAACTTGGATTTAATTTCTCAGTTACGGAAAAAAACGTTTTTGGTAGCGGACAAGCCATCAGTGCAAGTGCCGATATTTCAGCCAAAACAACTACTTTTAAACTCTCTTTATTTAACCCAAGAGTACTAGATAGCCAATATTCTTTAAATTTTTCTTTATTTAAAACTAAGTTTGAAGGAATTTCTTATACAACTCATCAAACAGGTGGAAATATAGGCATTGGTCGAATTCTAAATCGTTACACAAGCGCAAACATTACTTATGGATATATAAAGTCTCATCTTAGCGATTATTCCATTACAGAAGAATATGTTAAACCTCATAGTACAAAAAGTTATATAACATTAGGAATTAATTATAACAACACCGATGATTATTTCTTCCCTACCACAGGAATCATTGCATCCGGATCAATCCAATACGCAGGTATTGGAGGAGACGAAAAATATATAAAAACATTAGCAAAAGCAAAATATTTTTATCCTCTTACAGATAGTACATATAATACTATAGCCGTTTTAAAATATAGAGCTACTGCTGGAAAAATAATAGAAAATGGATATTTGCCAATTAGCACAAAATTTTATCTTGGAGGCTCAAACACCATTAGAGGTTTTTCTTGGTATTCAATTTCTCCAAAAGATAGTAAAGGTAATTTAATTGGAGGAAAAGTAGAATTCGTAACGGGACCAGAAATATCAACTCCTATTAGCGAAAAACACAAAATATGGCTAACCGGATTTATTGATTATGGAGCAATTGGAGAGAATAGCTTAAATATTGTCAGAAGCTCATATGGATTCCAAATAGATTGGATAACTCCAATGGGTCCTATTAGTCTAATTTGGGCATGGCCAATTCAAAGCAAAAGCGACGATGATTTACAAAAATTTGAATTTTCTTTAGGAACTTCATTTTGAAAAAATTAGGATTTTTAGAAACGTTTAGTATTGGCGTTGGAGGAATGGTTGGAGGAGGTATTTTTGCCGTTCTTGGTTTAACTATAGACCTTGCAAAAGGAGCGGCTCCAATTGCATTTTTAATAGCTGGGCTTATAGCCTTAATTACCGCCTATTCTTACGCAAAACTTTCTATAAAATTTCCAAGCGAAGGAGGAAGTATCGAATTTATCGTTCAAGCGTTTGGAAACAATACCTTTTCTTCAATTATAAACAATTTACTTTTAATTTCTTATGTCATAATGCTTTCTTTATACGCCTCAGCTTTTGGAAACTACGCAAGTGCTTTATTTTTTGGAAAAAAAGTAATTTGGTTTTATAAATTATCAGCAATTGGGATAATTTCCATTTTCGTATTAATTAATTTAATGGGAGCTTTTCTAACAGGAAAAGCAGAAGATATATTAGTTTATATTAAAATTGCAATCCTAATCGGATTTATAATTATCGGTTTTTATACAGCTAATCATTTTGATAGATTGTCTCCAAAATATTGGGAAAATTTTATTAAAATAGTTACCGGAGGATTGATAATATTTTTAGCATACGAAGGATTTGAATTAATAGCAAACGCTGCAAAAGATGTAGAAAATCCTCAAACAACTCTTCCCAAAGCATTCTTTGCAAGCGTTATTTTTGTAATGTTGCTATATGTAAGCATTGCAATAGTAACAATTGCAAATGTAGATTTTCAAACTGCAAAACAAGCTAAAGATTATGTACTTGCAATTGCTGCAAAACCTTTATTGGGAAATACCGGATTTGCAATTATAGCAATAGCTGCTATGCTCTCAACAGCAAGCGCAATTAACGCCACGATTTATGGGGCTGGAAGAGCTGGATATTTAATTGCCAAACTTGGAGAAATTCCTAAAGATTTTGCAAAAAAAATAAAAAATGGATACGAAGGTATGATAATTTTAGGACTTCTTGCAATAATTTTTGCAATTAGTTTTAATATAGAAAATATTTCAATCGCTGGAAGTTTCGGATTTCTAGTAATTTTTGGATTAGTAAATTTGGCAAATTTTAAACTAAGAAAAATAACCAATTCAAATGCTTTTATATCGCTCTTAGGAAGCATACTTTGTTTTTTATCTGTAATAATTTTAATAGGATACAATCTAATACACAACCCTTCAAGCTTACAAAGTAGCATTTGGGTAATCGTAATAGTAACAGTATTTACAGTAATTTATAAAAAACTTGGAGAAAAAATGAAAAAGACTCTTGATGAAGAATTAAGATTAAAAAACTAACGTTTTATACACCCTATATCAAGAACTTTATAAATCATTGAATAATCTTCAATATAAAAATTCAAAAATTTATTGTTAATAACAGCTTGATATTGTGGAACAACTTCTTTTAACAAAATAACCAATCTTCTTGTATTATTTATATCATAAAAAAATATTCTTTCTTGCGAATTAATCGGTAAATTATCCATATTAGATAAATTAAATTCTATTCCTCTAAACTCAGACAATCCACAAATTTTGTTATGATTTATATATTCAATCCAATATTTAGGTAATTTTAAAGTGTATGGAAATGGGGTCTTAGATATAAAAAGACCATTGAAAAAGAGATTATAAGTAAGACTTTCTTGTATATTTTTTTCTTTATACGATAAAAAATTTAAAAAAGCAAAAATAATTATATAAATTACTGCAATCGAAAATACAAATCCTAAAAAAAATTTAATGTCTTTCGTTCGGAAGATAGTATTCGCTTTAAAAAAAAACAGCTCTAATATAATATAATTAGAATATATTATTATTGTCAAAAATATTGTAAATAATATAATAATTGTAAATAATACAATAAAAAAAACAGAAATATCTCCTTTTTTATTCAAAAGCATACTAAGACCAATAAAAACTAAAATTCCCGCAAATATAAATAAAAATTTACTTTTTTCTATCAGTTCTATTGAATACCCTTTTTTTATATAGTCATAAGACAAATATAGATGAAAAAAAATAACTGTAATAATTAATATAACCAATAACCAAGGATTATCTAACAATTTTAAAAATAAAAAAACAAAAGGTATATAAATAACAGAATGATATATAGTCACCTTAAGAAAATATTGTAAATTATTAATTTTATAACCATTTAATAAATGATAATTATACATAAATATAATCGCAAAAAAAGAACCAGCTATCATAAAAAGTGTAACATACAAACCTAAAATAAAAAATATAATTTTGTTATCCCCAAAAGTATACAAAAAATTCCCTAAAAAGCTATTATAATTTAAATTAAAGATATATCTCCATGTTAAAACATCTTCCATGAATAATATTACCATAAAAAACCATACTATTACGTGTATAATATAAACAATTTTTTTTAGTTTATTTGCATCCATCATAAATCTCCACATCAAAGCATAAATCTCTAGTTTTTAATCTCTCTTTTGCTAAATATAAATTTTCTCCCTTAATAATAATTTTACCGTTTTCTTTAATAATCTCAATTTTTGGCATTGAGAGATTTTGATTTACAACTTTGGCCACCCAAAAAATATTACAAAGTTTAGAGAGCACTTCTCTTTTTGGAAGTAAAAATTTATATTTTTCAATTTCTTTCTTTTTAATTTTTTTTCTCTTATGAAACCTTATAATCTTTGAAATTAAAAGCCTATCACTATGACTAAAACCATAATGAAGAGAATTTAATAAAATATAATCCGTATGTTTATGAGCTTCGTAAAAATCAATAAGTTCTCCAGCTCTAGAAAGTTTAATAGAATAAGTCAAATGCTTTTTATATTTATCCTCAAGCTTCAAATCATCTTTTAACAAATCAAACAACTCAAGCGCAATTTTTGCCTCATAAGAAGCAATTTTTCTATCAATTTGATAAACATCCATAATTGTCCTAACAGAAGGATTAAAATTTTCAGGAAATTTAAAATTATCGTTTCTAAGTAAATCAGTTAAAAATACTCCTTCTCTTACCCCAACTCCACTTGTAATTATTTTTTTTGCTCCTAAATATTTAAGAGCTTCCAAAAAAATTAAAGTTCCAGGTCTTATAACATCAAGTCTTTCTGCTTTTATTCCAATTTTTAAAAGTTCTTCATCACTCATTTTTACAATAGATTCCAAAAACTTTCTATGCTCATCAAAAGAATAAGTAAACCCATGAAGAATATCTAATGGATACTCGATTTTTTTCATAATTACTTGAGATAAAGCCCTGATAGTCCCTCCAATTCCAAATACTTTCGAAGAATTAAAAACTTTTCCTAATTTTTTTAGCTCTTCTTGAATATATTTTTTGGCACCTTCAATATCTCCTTTATCAAAAAATAATTCTTTAAGCCTTACCGTCCCAAGCTTAAGAGAAATAGTATCTTCAACTTTTCTATTTAAAATAAGAGCAAACTCAGTGCTTCCTCCACCTATATCAATAGTAACTCCATCTTTTTCATAAAGTAAATTAGCCGCTGCAACTCCTCCAAAAAAAGCTTCTTTTTCACCATCTATAACTTTAATTTTTAATCCTATTTCCTCTTTTGCTCTTTTTAAAAATTTAGCTTTATTTGGAGCGTCTCTTACCGCAGAAGTTGCAACGCATAAAATCTTTCTAGTTTTCAAAGATTTTGCTATTAAAAGAAACTCTTTAAGTGCTTTTATGGCTCTTTCAATAGCAAAATCTTGAAGTTCGCCATTATGTTCATACGCACCTTCGCTAATTCTAACTTTAGACTTTTCTTCTCTTAAAAGATAAAAACCAAGGCGGCTTGTTTTTTTAAAAACCGCCATACGAGCCGAATTGGAACCAATATCGATAACGGCAGTAACTTTTGCCATTACTCGTCTTTATGAATAAGCTCGGCTTTAAGTTTTAACTCTTTTGCCGTTTCTACGTTATCTGGATCTGGGACAATAGCATCAACTGGGCAAACTTGAACGCATTGAGGTTCTCCTCCATGCTCAATGCATTCAGTGCAAAGATCCGGATCTATTTGATAAATCGGATCTGCCGGTTCAATCGCTCCATTTGGACACTCATCAACACAAGCATCGCATGCAATGCATTCTTCTGTTATTTTTAGTGACATGTTACTCCTTTGGATAACAAAATTTATAGCCTCTTCGGCGAATGGTCTTTATTGTATCAATTTTAAAAACTTTGTCAACCTTTTGACGAATTTGATTTATGGCAACTTCAATCACATTAGGCGTAACAAGCTCTGGTTCTTCCCATATAGCATCTAAAAGTTGCTCTTTTGAAATAACCTGATTTGGATATCTTGCCAAATGTAAAAAAACCTCAAAAGATTTTCCTTTAAGTTCAGTCTCTTTTCCTTTATAAATAATTTTTTCTTCATCTTTTAAAATTATCAAATCCTTAATCTTTATTTGATTTTCCCTTCCGCCTCTAAGAAGTACGTTTACTCTAGTATTTAACAAATCAAAATGAATAGGTTTTCTTATATAATCGTCTGCTCCCATTTTTAGCATTTTAATTTCACTCTCAACACTTTCATCATCACTAATTACCATTACTTTTATAAGAGGATAAGCTTCTTTGGCGTAATCTATAAACTTATATACTTCACTTCTTCCAAAATTTGCATCTACAATTACAAGATTATAATATCTAATATCCAAAAAATACTTTGCATCCTTAATAGTATATGCTTCATCGGTTTTATAGCCAGCTTCATGTAAAGATTTAGTTATTAAATCATTTAATGTTTCATCTCTTTCAACCACCAAAAGCCTCATTTTTTTCCTTCATTTTTTGATTATTATACTTAAAAGTTTCTTAAAATTTCAACTCCTACTAAAGCATTTTTTAAAATTTCAGGTTTTTTAATAGAAAGTTTTAAGGTTTTAATTTGAGAAAATTCCCTTAATAAAGCTTTTTCAACCTCATCTATAGCGTCTTCAATCAACATAAATTTCCCATTTTTTATAATCTCTACAATTAAATCGCAAACTTTTGCATAATCCACATAATTTTTTTTATCAAAATATTCAATTTCTACATTAACAACTACAAGCTGTTCTTCCTCTCTTTCTTTCTCAAGCAATCCCAAAATAGCCTTAAAAGTTAAATCTTCAATTAATATTTTATATTTTTTTGCTTCCATTTAAACTACCCTTTTTTCTTGACCAGTAAGAAGCCTATAAATATTTTCTTTATGTTTATAAATTACTACAAACGCTATAATCCATAAAGGCGCGTAAGATTTAATGGAAATGTCTGGATATAAAATATAAGCACTTATTATTCCAGCTAAAATTCCAACAAGAGAACTAAGAGAAGATATTCTAACAAACTTAGCCATTAAAAACCATACTATCATTCCAACAATAGCCGCTTTTGGAATAAGCACCAACATAACTCCAGCGGTAGTAGCTACTCCTTTTCCACCCTCAAATTTCAAAAACGGAGAAAAACAATGACCAATTACCGCCAATACTGCTATAGTCCATAGCGTAGCATCGCAAACTCCCATCATTTTAGCAACCAAAACTACTGCAGCTCCTTTAAAAGCATCTAAAAATAAAGTAAGAGCTGCAAGTTTTTTAGCTAATTTTGGATCTTTTTCCTTTAAAACTCTAAGCACATTCGTAGCACCTATATTTCCGCTTCCATGCTCTTTTATGTTAATCCCAGTAAAATATTTTGCAATTAAATATCCAAAAGGAATTCCCCCAACCAAATAAGCTATAATATACCACATCAAATTGTTCATTAATTTCCTTTTTTTTGAAATTATAATATAATTATCAAAAAGGGAGTAAATGCAACAAAAAATAAAAGAGCTACTCAAAAAACACAATATTACTTTAGCAGCTCATTATTATCAAAAAGACGAAATATTCGATTTAGCACATCTAACAGGAGATAGTTTAGAACTTGCAAAAAAAACAAGTTCTCTTACAAATCCCCTTATTTTTTGCGGCGTAAGCTTTATGGGAGAGAGCGCAAAAATCTTAAATCCAAATATTCCAGTATATATGCCAAAACTAGCAAGTTGTTCTATGGCAAGAATGGCTAAAGAACAAAAAGTAAAAGAGAATATAAAACTTCTAAAGGAAAATGATATAGATTTTATTCCTATCACTTACATCAATTCAAGCGTAACCATTAAAGCCATTGTAGGAGAGCTTGGAGGATTAACTTGTACAAGCTCAAACGCAAAAAAAATAGTTTCATGGGCTTTAAAACAAAATAAAAAAGTATTTTTCTTACCAGATAAAAACTTAGGATCAAACATAGCAAACTTTTTAGGAGTAACGTCTAAAATAATAGGAGAAGAAAATTGGCAAAAAGCCGATATTATTTGTTATGATGGCTTATGCTCCGTTCATCAACTTTTTATGCCAGAGCATGTAGAATTTTTTAAAGAAAAATATCCTAATATAAAAATAGTAGTCCATCCAGAATGCTCGCCAGAAGTTTGCAAAATGGCAGATTTCATTGGAAGCACGAGTCAAATTTTAAATTACGTAAAAGAACATCCAAATGAATTAATGGCAATTGGAACAGAATTTAATTTCGTCAATAGATTAAAAAGAATAAACCCAAATATTTTTATCTTAAGTTCTACAAAACCGGAATGTCCTTCAATGAACGAAACAACCTTAAAAGAACTATACAATCTCCTTATAGCAATTGATCAAAACAAACCTTACAATGAAATTGAAGTTGATAAGACAATTGCAAAAAATGCTTTAAAAGCCCTAAATAAAATGTTAGAGCTTTCATAGGAGAGAAAATGAACTTTTTAATTCAAGATTTTTTAAAAGAAGCGCTTAAAGAAGATATAGGAAGAGGCGATTTAGCAAGAGAATTAATTAAAGGAGAAACAAAAGCAAAAGTAATTTCAAAAAGTAAAGGCGTAATTGGAGGAATAAAATATATAAAAGAATTTGAAAAATTAGCAGATGTAAAAATTATGCCTTTAAAAAACGATTCGGAAGAATATGAAGAAAAAGAAGTTATTTTAACCATACAAGGCAATGCCGCCGATATTTTAACAATAGAAAGAACTTTATTAAACATACTTCAACATGCAAGCGGAATTGCAAGTAATGCAAGAGAATTTGTAAATAAAGCAAACAAAAAAATTAAAATTTTAGATACCAGAAAAACAAGACCGCTTCTTAGAATCTTTGAAAAATACGCGGCTAAATGCGGAGGAGTTACAAACCATCGCTTAGGACTTGATGATTGTTTAATGCTAAAAGATACTCATTTAGCTCTTTTTCCTTCCATTACTCAAGCAATAAAAGAAGCAAGAAAAAAAATACCTTTTACCACAAAAATAGAAATAGAATGCGAAACTTTTGATATGGCAATTGAAGCAATAAAAGCGGGAGCCGATATCGTAATGTGCGATAATATGAACTTTGAAGAAATAAAAAAAGTAGTAGAATTCAAAAATTCTCATTTTCCTCAAACACTAATTGAAGCAAGCGGAAACGTTACTCTTGAAAATATAGAAGAATATATCAAAACAGGAGTTGATGCAATAAGCTCTGGAGCTATAATTCATCAAGCTACATTTAAAGATTTTTCAATGAAAATCGATAAAGGAGGAGAAAATTTTAATAGAAGATAAAAATTTTGAATTTGGACATTTTTTAGGCGTAAAACCTATAGAAGATTTTAAATTATACATCAAAGAAAAATTCAATTACGACCTACAACCATGGGATTTTATAATTACAAAAGATGAAGCAAGAGATTTAGCTTATTGTTACAATCCTCAAAAAGGAATCGAAAGAATTGATAATATACCAGAAACTTCAAAACTTAGAATAAAAAATGCTAAAATTTTTACGCCTCTTGATATTTATCAAAAATGCGCAATTTATTCATTAGTAAATGCTCCAGCTACGCTTCTTACTGGTAGATTTGGAAGCGGAAAAACCTTAATTGCTACCGCTACCGCTTTAGCTCTTACAAAGAAAAAAATTTTTATTACTCGCCCACCCATTGGAATTAGTAGTGATTATGATATTGGATTTTTACCCGGAAACAAAGATGAAAAAATGCTTGAATGGGCGGGAGGTTTTTTAAGCGCACTAAATTATCTTTACAGAGGAGAAAAAGAAAATTACGATTCCATAAAAAATAGATTATTTTTTGAAAAATTTGAAATAATCCCTCTTAATATGATTCAAGGAGTCTCTATCCTTGATGGAGAAATTTTAATAGTCGATGAAGTTCAGCTCATTAATAAAGAATATATGAGTATGATTTTAAGTAGAATGAGTGAAGGAAGTAAATTATTCCTGCTTGGAGATATTAATCAAACATATTCAACTATTTCGCAAGAAGAAAGCGGACTTTATAAACTTCAACAGATATTACCTCACGAAGCACTTGCTTGGATAGATTTAAAAAACATATATAGAAACAAACTAACAGAAATTGCAATTAAACTTCTCGAAGAATAAGGGAAAAACCCCTTATAATCCTTTTTCTTTCTTATATTGAAGAACGGCTTGATATACTTCATCTTTTATATGTAATTTTTCTTTTTTTAATTTTTCAAGCTCAATATCCTCCATATGTTCTCTTCCAGCTTCCACTTCATCAATAATTTTATTAAGCTCTTTATGTTTTTCTATAAGTTTTGCTATATGAGGATTTTCAGCAGCTAATTTTTCCATTACGGGAATTAATTCTGGACAACATTCTTTAAACATCTTAACTCCTTTTTTTCATATTATATCACATCTGCTATCGTCTATTTCATCATCTTCGCTAAATTCTTCATAAAAATCATCATATTCTTCATCATATCGTTTTTCATCTGGTTTACAAATTTCGCAAAAAATGACCTCATAATCTTCATGTTTACTTAAAAATTCTTCAACTTCCTCAAACAAATGAAAGTTTATATACATAACTTCGTTATTAAAAATAAAATCGTCTTTTTGTTTTAATAATTCATCACATAAATCGGAATGAATTTCTATTGTTTTGTTTTTTTCATTCAAAACTATTTCATACGCCATTTACGCCCTTTTTATATTAATTAAATAAAATCTTTCAAAATCCCTTTTAACTTCAAAAGTTAAATTGCTAAAATAAAAACTTCTCCAATTTAAATTAACTCCCAAAGGCAATAAATATTCTCCATTTTCAACATCCGAAAAAACTTCTATAAAACTTCCATCATTTAAAACAAAATTTTTACTATCTGAAATTTTATATTTTACCCCATTAATTTTCAAAATTAAAGAAGGAGGAGTAAAATTTAAATATTTTTTCATATTTTTCATCATATCTTCGATATTCTTTATCTCAATCTCAAAAAGCTTAAAAAATTCCCTTAGCATAACTAAATGAGTATAAATCTTACTCTCTAACGTAGGAAGTTGTTTACTCGCTTCAATACAATAAGATTCGATATTATGTCTTAAACACCAAGCAGTTAGAGCTTTTTTTTGTTCCTTATGAATATCTGAGCTAAAAGTTTTAGTATTAATAATGGAGAGTTTTTTTTGAAGAAACTTATTTGCATTATTTTTAACAAACAAAGCTTTTTGATAAAGATTAAAGGATTTGTAATTCAATTCATCAATTACTATACTTTGCCCCCACGCTTTTTCGTTTTCAATATTAAACCCAAACCCATCATGCATAGAAATAACCACATCAGGTTTATAACATAAAATCAATTCTTTTAAAGTTTCTACATAATAAAAATCTGGATCCTTTTTCGAAACATATTCAAATTTTCTGTTCATATCACCATTATAACCTCTAAGATTAGCAAGAATCGAAGTAAAATTACTTCTTGGAATTATTAATAACTCTCCTTTTTCTATTTCAGACTCTTTCAACATAGAAGCACACTTGTAAGCCCCTACTTCATTCCCATGAATACCGCCAATTATTAAAACTTTTTTTCCTTTTTTCTTCCCGTAAAGATGATAATAAGTTAGTTTTTTAGAAGGAAGTTTTATATTAATTTTCCCTTTTCTTGCAAAAACAGGAGTAGAAGCTAAAAAAGCCGAAAATTTAAGAAAATCTCTTCTTTTCAAGAAAAACCTTTTTTCGTTATTATATATCATTTTTAGATAAATTTTGCTTATCTTTATTATAAGTTTAACCTATTTTAGATAAAGTTTCGCAAAAAAAAGGAGTCTTTATGAATCAAATGATTCTTCAAGAAAAATATCCAGTATTCGTACTTGATATAATGAAAACCGAAACAAAATACAAATCCACAGAAGAACTTGTAAAATATTTTCAAAAAAAAATAATAGAACATCCAACTTGTAGATATATAGGCGAATTTGATCATTACACTCATACCAAAACAATCAATGGAGAAATTAATCCAGAAATTAAAGATTGTAAAATTGTAATCTTCTGTTTTGGAAATAAACTTCCAAATGGAAAAATTACAGCCGTTAGACCAAGAAGCATTGGAATTACGGAATACAAAGATAAATTTGAAATAGCATTTCTCGAGGCACCAGCTCTTATTGCAAACGAAGTAATGGAAGGATGGGTAAAAGAGCTTAAAGAGAACTTATAACTACTTTTACATCGGCTCCTTTCGCAAAATAAGGAGCCGTTGTTACAACACCATCAACTCCACTTTTTGCATACTCTTTTATATTCTCAAGTTTTATCCCACCTGCCGCTAATACCTTAATGTTTTTAGATTTTGCTATTTCCACTACTCTTTTTGCTATTTCAGGAGAAACTTTATCGAGCTGAATTACATCGACCTCAATTTCAACCAATTTTCTTGCCATTTCAAAATCTTTACATTCAACTACCCATTTTTTCTCAACGGCTTTATGCTTTAAGTTTTTAAAATCCTCAAAAAATTTTTCCCATCCCCCATAAAGATTAATATAATTTTCAAAAACCAAAATAGTCTCCGTAGTCGTAACTCTATGAGGCCAACCACCTCCATCCATTACAGCTTTTAAAGCAATCTTTTTTGTAAAAGGAATAACCTTTCTTGTAGTTAAAATTTCCAAATGCGGATTATATTCTTTTGCAATTTGTTTCATTTTATAAACATAAGTAGCAACGCTTATAGCGTATTCATAAATATTTTGAGCAACTTTCCAAAGAATTAAAATATTTTCACCCCTTGCTTCAAAAAGCTTACTTCCAGCATTTAAAAACTTACCATCCTTTTCTTTAAAAACAATTTCTAATTCCAATCTTTTAGCTAACTTTTCAATTAAATCATTACAACTAACAATTCCTTCTTTTCTCGTAAAAAATTCGATTTTTCCTATATTTTTAATTCCAAGAAGTTCTTTAGTGAGGTCAAAATAAGGCATATCTTCATTAATAAGTTTATCAATCTCTTCTTGTGTAAAATACATCTTTTTACCTTTTTTTTTAAAATTATATCTCCAAAATGTTAATTAACACCAAATTTTTTCGAACATTTGTTAATAATTTATACTCTCAGACACTATTTATATACACAAAAAAAAGAGACAAAAGAATTAAGCCCCTTGTCTCTCTTTAATTATCTCTTGAGCAATATTATCAGGAACTTCCTCATAATGATCAAATACCATTGAATAAGTTCCCCTACCTTGAGTCATACTTCTAAGGTCAGTTGAATATCCAAACATCTCTGCAAGCGGAACAAATGCAGTAATTTTTTTAATTCCGTGTTGATCTTCCATAGAGTTTACTTGTCCTCTTCTTCTGTTAATATCTCCAATTACATCTCCCATATACTCTTCTGGAACTTCAATTTCAACCTTCATAATAGGTTCAAGTATAACAGGATTTGCTTTTTTAACACCTTCTTTAAACGCCATAGAACCAGCTAATTTAAATGCCATCTCACTTGAGTCAACTTCATGGTAACTTCCATCAAAAAGCTCTACTTTAAAATCAACTACTGGGAATCCCGCTAAAACTCCAGCTTGAGCTGCTTCTTGAATACCTTTATCAACTGCTGGGATATATTCTCTTGGAATTACACCACCTTTAATTAAATCAACAAATTCATAACCTTTTCCTCTTTCTTGAGGAATAAGTCTAATAAATACATGTCCGTATTGTCCTCTACCACCTGTTTGTTTTGCGTATTTATGTTCTTGTTCAACAGTCTTTTTAAACGTTTCTCTATAAGCAACTTGAGGTTTTCCTGTATTACATTCAACTTTAAATTCTCTTTTTAATCTATCTACAATAATCTCAAGATGTAATTCACCCATACCAGAAATAATAGTTTGTCCAGTTTCTTCATCAGTAGTTACTCTAAAGCTTGGATCTTCTTCAGCTAATTTTTGAAGAGCAAGTGCCATTTTTTCTTGGTCAGCTTTAGTTTTTGGTTCAACTGCAACAGAAATAACAGGATCTGGAAATTCCATTCTCTCTAAAATAATAGGTCTTTTTTCATCGCATAAAGTATCACCAGTTAAAGTATGTTTAAGTCCAACGATCGCTCCAATTTCACCGCTATAAAATTCAGGAACTTCTTCTCTTTTGTTTGCATGCATTCTAAGAAGTCTTCCTACTCTTTCTTTTTTGTTTTTAGTTGAGTTAAGCACATAACTTCCAGCTTTAATAACACCAGAATAAAATCTTGTAAATGTAAGTTTACCAACAAATGGGTCAGTCATAATTTTAAACGCAAGTCCAGAGAATGGTTGATCATCTCCCGGATTTACGCTAATTTCTTCTCCAGTTTTAGGATCAAATCCTTTAATCCAAGTAACTTCAGTTGGAGCTGGTAAATAATCAATTACTGCATCAAGTAATGGTTGAACCCCTTTGTTTTTAAATGCACTTCCACAAAGCATTGGAACCATTTCAAGATTTAAAGTAGCTTTTTTAATCGCTCTTTTAATCTCTTCTTCTGTTAATTCTTCACCAGCAAAATATTTTTCCATTAATTCTTCATCGCTCTCTGCACAAGCTTCTATAAGTTTTTCTCTATACTCTTCAGCTTTTTCTCTTAATTCTTCTGGAATTTCTTCAATTTCATATTTACTTCCAAGTGCCGCTTCATCTTCCCATACAAGAGCTTTCATTCTTACAAGATCCACTACGCCTTTAAAATTATCTTCTGCCCCGATTGGAATTTGAATTGGAACTGGATTTGCTTTAAGTCTTTCTTTAATTTGTTTTTCAACATTATAAAAATCAGCACCGATTCTATCCATTTTATTTACAAAAGCAATTCTTGGAACGTGATATTTATTTGCTTGTCTCCAAACAGTTTCACTTTGAGGTTGAACTCCACCTACCGCACAAAATACGGCAATTGCACCATCAAGTACCCTCATACTTCTTTCAACTTCGATCGTAAAGTCAACGTGACCTGGAGTATCGATAATATTAATTTGATGATCTTTCCAAAAACATGTAGTCGCCGCAGAAGTAATAGTAATACCTCTTTCTTTTTCTTGTTCCATCCAGTCCATTGTAGCGGCACCCTCATGAACTTCACCAATTTTATGAGTCATACCTGTATAATAAAGAATTCTTTCAGTAGTTGTAGTTTTTCCAGCATCAATATGTGCAGCAATCCCTATATTTCTAACCTTTTCAATAGGCGTTTTTCTTGACATCATATTCTCCTTGTGTGATTTTGTAGATTATGAAGAAAAAAAGGAAAGAAAAAAAACATTTTTCTACCATCTATAATGAGCAAACGCTTTATTAGCTTCAGCCATTTTATGAGTATCTTCTTTCTTCTTAAATGCTGCTCCTCTTTCGTTAGCAGCATCCCAAAGCTCATTTGCAAGTCTTTCTACCATAGTTCTTTCGTTTCTATTTCTTGCAGCATCAACTATCCATCTAATAGCCAATGTTTGTTGTCTTTCTGGTCTTACTTCCATTGGAACTTGATAAGTAGCCCCACCAACTCTTCTACTTCTAACTTCTAAAAGTGGTTTTACATTTTCAATTGCTTGAAAGAAGATATCAATACCTTTTTTCCCTTCTTCTTTACCTCCAAGTCTTTCAATTGCTCCATATACAATTCTCTCAGCTAACGTTTTTTTACCATCCCACATAACTTTATTAATAAATTTTGTCACTACTTCACTATTATAAATTGGATCCGGCATTACCGGTCTTTTTGGTGCTCTTCTTCTTCTCATAAAATCTCCTTCTCTTCAGTTTTTAGTCGTAATCATACGACCCTTACTCTACCATTTTGGCAGTGAGGAGGCTTTCAAGTCAAAAGCAAAACTATACTTTTACTTTATTATCCTCCTACTATAACCAAAAACCAACTTATATCTAACAAACTTTTCTACACAAATTATTTTTTACCAGCTTCGCTTTTTTTAGTTCCGTATTTACTTCTACTATGCACTCTTCCCTTAACACCAGCTGTATCCAATGCACCTCTAATAATATGATATTTAACCCCTGGTAAGTCTTTTACCCTACCACCTCTAACAAGAACAATGCTGTGTTCTTGAAGATTGTGTCCTTCACCAGGAATATAACTAATTACTTCATATCCTGAAGTTAATCTAACTTTTGCGACTTTTCTAAGCGCTGAGTTTGGTTTTTTAGGAGTTGTAGTATAAACTCTCGTACAAACCCCTCTTCTTTGAGGACAGCTTACAAGCGCTGGTGATTTTGATTTTTTAATTACTTTTTGTCTACCTTTTCTTACTAACTGGTTTATAGTAGGCATATGTCTCCTTTTTTAGTTTTTAGTGCGACATTTTATCAAATTTTAATTCTTTTTACAAATAATTTTTTCCTTAAGACAAGGAAAAGAAGACTATTCGTCTTCTTTGTATTCAAGTTTTAAATCTCTATCTTTATGATAGAACATTCCAGTACCAACTGGCACAACCCTTCCTAATACAATGTTTTCCTTAAAGTCTTCAAGATAGTCAAACTTACCTTGAATACTCGCTTCTGTAAGCACCCTTGTAGTTTCTTGGAATGAAGCGGCACTAATGAAACTATCAGATTGAATAGCCGCTCTTGTAATACCTACAAGCACAGGTTCAGCAATTGCCGGCTCTCCTCCAAATTTTTTAATTCTTTCGTTTTCTTCATTAAACATTTTCTTACTTACCAAATCTCCCTCAATAAACTTAGTATCTCCGCTATCAACGATTTTTACTTGTCTTAACATTTGATTAATAATCACTTCTATATGCTTATCGTTGATATTAACCCCTTGAAGTTTGTAAACTTTTTGAACTTCGGCAATTATATATTGTTGTAGCGCTTTTTCTCCAAGAATTCTTAAAATATCATAACTTGAAATTTGTCCATCCGTTAATCTTTCACCAGCATGAACAAAATCTCCCTCATGAACTAAAATTTGTCTATCCGCTGGAACTAAATATTCTTTTACAGCACTTTCACCCTCAACTATTAATCTCTGCTTTCCTCTAATAGATTTACCAAATTTTACAATTCCATCAATTTCGCTAAGAATTGCCGGAGATTTAGGGCGTCTTGCTTCAAATAACTCATTAACTCTTGGAAGACCTCCAGTAATATCGGTTGATTTAGCTACTGCTTTTGGAGTTTTAGCTAAAATATCCCCTTGTTTAACCTCATCGCCTTCTTGAACGTGAATAACTGTTTTTGGTTCAAGAACGTATTCATAAACTTTATCTTTGCTTGCAAGTAAAATTCTTGGATGATAACCTTTTGGTAAATATTCTTTAACAATAATTCTTGATTCTCCCGTTAATTCATCAACTTGAGTAGTAACCGTAAATCCGTCTATAATATCTTCAAATTTTACCACTCCATCCGCTTCAGCTAAAATTGGATTAGCAAAAGGATCCCACTCAGCAATTACTTTATTTTCATCTTTAATTGGTTCAGCAATAATATCTCCTATTTTCACTTCAGCATTATCGTCTTTTAAAATTTTACTACCTCTTACGATATAGTATCTATCGGCTTCTCTATCGTTTTCATCAACGATTACCGCAAAAAGCCCTTTATATTCGTTTTCTTCTCCTATCTTATCTCCAGCTTTTAAATCATAAACTCTCTCAAGATGATCTCCTACAAGTTTATAATATTTCACAATACCATTTGCTTTAGATTCCACTTTTTGAGGCACTGGTTCGTTATCATCTACTTTTAACTCAGCACCATACGGAATTCTTTGAGGAACATACCAAGCCTCTTTAATAACTTCTACGATTGCATCATCTTTTTTAACTGGTTTATCTTTATAAGGGATATAGAGCTTTCCTTCTGTTTTTCCAGCAATTCCAGCAAGCTCAGTTCCTTTAACTATATCATTTTTTCTTAAAGAATATCTTTTAATGCTTCCATCATCGCAATGAACTTCAACAATTACTTCTTCGTGTTGAGTTTCAACTTTTACAATTCCATCGCAAGGCGCTTTAAGTTTTGGTTCAACCAAAAGCACAGCCGCGTTTCTTCTATTTGCAACTATTTTTTTGCCATCTCTATTATAAGTTTCAATATTATAAAATCTAATATATCCATATTTGCTTGCAATAATTTGTCTCTCTTCTTGAGTAGAACCAGCAATACCACCAGTATGGAACGTTCTTAGAGTCAACTGAGTTCCCGGCTCACCAATTGATTGAGCTGCAATAATACCTACAGCTTCTCCAACTTTAACCAAGCGTCTCTCAGCCAAATTCATTCCATAACATTTAGCACAAATTCCTTTTTTAGCTTTACAAGTTAAAGCACTTCTAACTTTTACAGACTTAACACCGCGTCTTACGATATCTTTTGCTTCTTCTTCAGTAATTAGCGTTCCTTCTGTATAAAGAACTTCATTTGTAATTGGATCGTATACATCATCAGCAAGAACTCTTCCATAAATTCTCTCTTCCAAAGATTCAACCAAAGTTGAACCATCGCTAATATCAGTAACTTCCACTCCTTCATGAGTTCCACAATCTTCCATTGTAACTCTAAAGTTTTGAGAAACGTCAACAAGTTTTCTTGTAAGATATCCAGCACTTGCTGTTTTAAGCGCAGTATCGGCAAGACCTTTTCTTGCACCGTGAGTTGAAATAAAGAATTCAAGAACGTTTAATCCCTCTTTAAAGTTAGAAATAATTGGAGTTTCAATAATACTTCCATCAGGTTTTGCCATAAGTCCTCTCATTCCAGCAAGCTGTTTAATCTGACTTGCACTACCTCTTGCTCCACTATCCGCCATCATATAAATTGAGTTAAATCCATCTTTATCTTTTTTCATAATTTCAAGAAGTTTTTCTTTAATGTCATTATCCACTTTTGTCCAAATATCAATAATTTTGTTATATCTTTCTTGTTCAGTTAAAAGACCTTTTCTATACTGCTCTTGAACTTCTTTTACTTTTTTAAGAGCTTCTTGAATAATTTTTGGTTTATCTTCAGGAACGATAATATCAGCCATAGAAATAGATACTCCAACTTTAGCCGCGTATTTAAATCCAAGTTCTTTAAGTTTATCAAGAAACTCAGCCGTAACTTTTAATCCTCCAACTTTATAAACGTAATCCACAAGATTTGCAATATCTTTTTTCTTCATGATTTTATTATACATTTCAACAGGAACAAAATCTGGAGTAATTGAATGTAAAATCATTCTACCAGGCGTAGTTTCAATTATTTCGCCTTTTACTTTTACTTTAATTTTTGCATGTAAATCAACCGCTCCTTCATCAAAAGCTGTTAATACTTCTTCAGGATTTGCAAATAATTTATGCTCTCCTTTTACTCCATCTTTCGTTAAAGATAAATAATAAACTCCAAGAACCATGTCTTGAGATGGAACGGCAATAGCTTTACCAGAAGCTGGAAGCAAAATATTCATACTACTTAACATTAAAATTTTCGCTTCAGCAATCGCCTCTTGACTTAAAGGCACGTGAACCGCCATTTGGTCACCGTCAAAGTCTGCGTTGAATGCCGCACAAACAAGCGGATGAAGCTGAATTGCGTTTCCATCAATCAACACCGGATGGAATGCTTGAATAGATAATTTATGTAGTGTTGGAGCCCTGTTTAAAAGCACAGGATATTGATCAACTACTTCTTGTAAGCACTCCCATGCTTCTGGAGTTTGCTCTTCAATATGTTTTTTTGCTTGTTTAATCGTAGTTGCATAACCTTTTTCTTGAAGTTTTCCAATTAAATGCGGTTTAAAAAGCTCTAGCGCCATTTTCTTAGGAAGACCGCACTGATCCATTCTAAGATTTGGTCCAACTACAATAACGCTTCTTCCAGAATAATCAACCCTTTTACCAAGAAGATTTTGTCTAAAGCGCCCTGTTTTTCCTTTAATAATATCGCTAAGAGATTTTAAAGGTCTTTTATTTGCTCCCTTAATCGTATTTCCTCTTCTTCCATTATCAAAAAGAGCATCTACCGCTTCTTGAAGCATTCTTTTTTCGTTTCTAATAATAATTTCTGGAGCGTCAAGTTCAATTAGCCTTTTAAGTCTTTGATTTCTATGAATTACGCGTCTATATAAATCATTTACATCAGCAACGGCAAATTTTCCTCCATCAAGAGCAACAAGAGGTCTAAGATCAGGAGGCAATACAGGAATTACAGACATAATCATCCACTCAGGTCTATTATCGCTATTTAAGAAACCTTCAACAATTTTAAGCTTCTTAACAATTTCTTTTTTTCTACCCTCACTTTTTGTACTTTTAAGCTCTTCTTTTAGATTTTGATACATTTCGGCCAAATCAAGCTCTTCAAGCATTTTTTTAATAATTTCAGCTCCCATTTCAGCATGAAAACCTGTATCTCCATACAACTCTACTAGTTTTCTATATTCTTCTTCTACTAATACATCACCTTTTTTTACGGGAGCTTCTCCAGGCTCATAAACAACATATGCTTCATAATAAAGAACTCTCTCAAGATCTTTCATTTTAATATCAAGTAATGTTCCAATTCTACTTGGAAGGTTAGAAACATACCAAATATGTGCTACAGGCGTTACAAGTTCGATATGCCCAAATCTTTCGCGTCTAACTTTAGAAGTTGTTACTTTTACGCCACATTTTTCACAAACAATACCTTTGTAGCGCATTTTTTTATATTTTCCGCAAAGACATTCATAATCGTTTATAGGACCAAAAATTTTAGCACAAAACAGACCATCTCTTTCAGGTTTTAACGTTCTATAGTTAATAGTTTCTGGCTTTTTAACTTCACCATGAGACCAAGAAAGAATCTCTTCTGGTGAAGCGATTTTTACTTGAACAGCATCAATGTCTTTTGGGCGAGTTTCTTCATCCCATTCAAGTTTAATATATTTAAATCTCTTCATTGTCCTCTTCCTTTTTGTAAAACTCAAGATCTAACCCAAGAGCGCGAAGTTCTTTAGACAATACAAAAAACGTTTCGCTAAGCCCTTCAATTGGAACATTTTCACCTCTTGTTAAAGCTCTATAAGCTTTATTTCTTCCTTCAACATCATCTGATTTAGTTGTAAGCATTTCTTTAAGGTTATAAGCCGCACCATAAGCTTCAAGTGCCCAAACTTCCATTTCTCCAAATCTTTGACCACCAAAGAGCGCTTTACCACCAACAGGTTGTTGAGTAATAAGAGAATATGGTCCAATACTTCTTGCATGAACTTTATCATCTACAAGGTGATGTAATTTCATCATATACATATATCCAACATTAACTCTCTCTTTTATAGGCTCACCCGTTCTTCCATCATAAAGTTGAGTTTTTCCATCTTCTGGAATTCCAGCCATTTCAAATAATTTCTTAAATTCTTCTTCTGTAACTCCTTCAAATACAGGAGTTGAAAATTTAACTCCCTTAGCCCAGTCTCTTGCATATTTAAGAAGCTCTTCGTTGGTTAAACTATCAAGGAATTTTTCAAAATGCTCTCCAAAGTGAGCTACTCTTACTATTTCTTTCATTTTAGCTCTTAACTTATTCATCATATCGTCTTGTTTTTCTTTTAAAATGGCTTCTATTTGCTCACCAAGCTTTTTACCAACAAGCCCAAGATGAGTTTCAAGAATCTGTCCAATATTCATCCTACTTGGAACCCCAAGAGGATTAAGCACAATATCTACAGTTCTTCCATCTTCCATATAAGGCATGTCTTCAGTTGGAACAATAATACTTACAATACCTTTGTTTCCATGGCGTCCAGCCATTTTATCACCAACTTTAATTTTTCTTTTATTTGCAATATAAACTTTTACCATTTTAGCAACGCCGTTTGGCAAAATATCATCTCTTTCTAAAATTTCGAGTTTTTCGTCTCTTTCGCGTCTTATATTTTCTTTTTCATTTTGATATTTAGCTTTAATTTCTTCAAATTCTTTTTTAGTTTCTTCATCGTAATATTCAATCAAACTTAAAAGCAAGAACTTATTTAAACTTTGCAATACTTCTTTTTCTACTTTTTCTCCAGCTTTATAAACTTTTCCTTCAAGTTCCAAATCTTTTACAAGAGGTTTGCTTGAAAGTAACGAAGTTAAAGCAACGTTTTCTTCTCTATCGATAATTTCAAGTTTATTTTGATATACCTCTTCTATTTTTGCTTTTTCTTCTTCATATGCTTTTTTAGCTCTCTCATCAAGTTCATAACCTTTTTTCGTATAAACTTTTACATCAATTACCACACCCTCCATACTTTGTGGAGCGTAAAGAGAACTATTTACTACATGTCCAGATTTATCTCCAAAAATAGATTTTAAAAGTCTCTCTTCTGGCGTTGGTTTTACATCGCCTTTTGGCGAAATTTTACCAACCAAAATCATTCCAGGTTTTACATAAGTTCCAATTTTTACAATTCCACTTTCATCAAGATGTTCTACATGCTCAGGTTTAACTCCCGGAATATCGCGAGTTAATTCTTCAAGTCCATGTTTTAATTCTCTTACTTCACAAACTTCTTCATAAATATGAACAGAAGTATAAACATCATCTTTTATAATTCTTTCGCTCAAAACAATCGCATCCTCAAAGTTATAACCATTCCATGGCATAAACGCAACCAATACGTTTTTACCAAGAGCAATTTCACCATTATCCATATTCGGACCATCAGCAATAACATCTCCAGCTTTTACGATATCCCCTTCTTTAACAATTGGTTTTTGATCAAAGCAAGTATTTTGATTTGTTCTTAAATACTTCTCAAGTCCATAATGATCAATATAAGCTCCATTTTCATCTTCACCTAAAATATAAATATTCTTAGCATCCGCTTTAATTACTTTACCGCCTCTTTTTGCTTTTACAATTTGCCAAGCATCCCTTGCCACATATTTTTCCATTCCAGTACCAACAAGAGGCGCTTCACTTTTTAATAAAGGAACTCCTTGGCGCTGCATGTTTGCACCCATCAAAGCCCTGTTAGCGTCATCGTGTTCAAGGAAAGGAATTAAACTCGCTCCAACACCAACGATCATTTTAGGATTTAAATCATATAAATCAACTTCTTTTTTATCCACTAAAATTATTTCTCCATCTTTTCTTGCTTCAATTAAATCTTCTAATATTTCTCCCGTTTTTTCATCAATTTTTACTGAAGCTGGAGCAATTACTTTTTCTTCTTCTTGCGTTGCCGTAAGATAAACTATTTCATCCGTTACTCTACCATCTTTTACAACTCTATATGGAGCCTCGATAAATCCAAATTCATTAACTTTTGCGTAAGTAGAAAGAGTATTTACAAGACCAATATTTTGCCCCTCAGGAGTTTCGATTGGACAAATTCTTCCATAATGGCTTGGATGAACGTCACGAATTTCAAATCCAGCCCTTTCTCTTGTAACTCCTCCTTCACCAAGAGCTGATAGTCTTCTTTTATGAGCAATTTCACTAAGAGGGTTTGTTTGATCCATAAATTGAGAAAGTTGTCCTGTTGCAAAGAAATCAAGTATAGTAGTTGTTACAAGTTTAGTATTTACCAAATCCATTGGTAACAAATCATTTACATTTGTAATTGTTGTCATTTTATCTTTTATAGTTTTTTGCATTTTAGCAAGACCATCTTGTAATTTATTTGCCAATAATTCTCCAATACTTCTAATTCTTCTATTTCCAAGATGATCTCTATCGTCAATTTGACCAACGCCGTTTTTAACCCCAATTAAATATTGAATAGTTTTAATTATGTCTTGATAAGTTAAAACAGTTACGTTATCTGGAATATTAAGTCCCAATTTATGATTCATTTTCATACGACCTACTTTTGTAAGGTCATATCTTTCTGGATCAAAGAAAAGTTTATCAAATAACTCTTTTGCCGTTTGAGGATTAGCAGGCTCTCCTGGTCTCATAACCTTATAAATTCTAATTCTTGCCAAATCATTTTCGTTTTCAATACCTTCTGTTTGTTTTAAAATTTTTAAAGTTTCGATATCTTGATGAAACGCTCTAAGAATTGAATCATCTACGCCATCAGCCAAATCATTTACAATTTTAAAATGCTCTATTTGAGATTCTATAATTTTTCTTAACTTAACTTCGTTTAATATAGTTAAAGTATCAAATAACACTTCTCCAGTAACAGGATCAATTATAGGCTCAGCCAAATGTCTATCGATTAAAATTTCTATAGGATACTCAACATATTCATATTTTTCCTGAATCTCTTTAAGTTTTCTTTGAGTAACTCTTTTTCCAGCAGGAATAATAACATTCCCATCTTCATCTTTTAAATCGTAATCAAGTTTACCAGTTGTAAGCTGACTCGTAGGCATTAAGAATTTGTTATCTTTTACGTAAATGTCAATTATTGGATAAAACATTTTTAAAATATCTTCTTTGCTATAATCCATAGCTCTAAGCAAAATCGTAACAGGAACTTTTCTTCTTTTGTTTACCCTTACATAAAGAACATCTTTTACGTCATATTCAAAATAAACCCAACTTCCTCTATCTGGAATAATTTGAGCTGAATATAAAAGCTTATTTGAGTTTTGAGCTTCTTCTTGTTTAAAAATAACTCCTGGAGATCTGTGAAGTTGATTTACAACAACTCTTTCAACACCATTAATTATAAAACTCGTTCTATCAGTCATTAAAGGAATATCTCTAATAAAAAGAGTTTGTTCTTTAATATCTTTAATTCCTATTTTTTCTCCAGTCTTTTCATCTCTTTCATGAACTATAAGTCTTACTTTGATTTTTATTGGAATAGAATATGTAAGACCTTTTTCCATACATTCTCTAACCGTATATTTTGGTTTTTTAAACTCAATTCCTACATATTCTAAAGTAATTCTATTTTGTGCATCTGTAATTGGAAACATAGATTTAAAAACTTTATGAATACCACTTTTTTCAGGCTCCTCAAGATTTATAAAATCTCTAAATGAATTTTGTTGTAAATGCAAAAGATTTGGAATATCAAGAATTTGAGGAACTTTTGAAAAATCAAGTCTTAAACGATTTGCAGATTTTAAACTATTTAGCATAGGCGCTCCTGGGTGAGATTTTTTTGTAGGTTAAAAAAAGTTATATCAAAAAAAATAAAAAAAAGCAAGAAGCTTTATTTAATTTCTACTTCTGCTCCTGCTTCTTCAAGTGCTTTTTTAATTTCTTCAGCTTCTTCTTTACTTACACCTTCTTTAATTGTGCTTGGCGCACCATCTACCATTTCTTTAGCTTCTTTAAGTCCAGCACCAGTAATTTGTCTTACTACTTTAATTACGTTAATTTTCTTAGCACCTGGATTTTTAAGAATTACATCAAATTCTGTTTTTTCTTCAGCCGCTTCACCACCAGCTGCTGCCGCACCAGCTACTACTGTTGGTTGTGCGCTAACTTCGAATTTTTCTTCAAAAAGTTTTACTAATTCATTTAATTCTTTTACTGTTAAATTTTCGATTGTTTCTAAAATTTGTTCAAATGTACAAGCCATTTATCTCTCCTTTATTGATTTTCTTGTTCTTTTTTTTCAATTAATTTTTGTAATCCCCATGCAAATTTTGCAATAGGAGCTTTCATCATAAACGCAACCATTCCAAGTAATTCATCTTTAGTTGGAAGTTTACTTACTTCTTCAACATAAGCAGCATCTTTAACTTCACCCTCAATTACTGCACCTTTAATTTTAAAGGTATCTTTATAATCTTTTTGATGTTTTGTAACAATTTTTGCTAATGTAATTTGATCTTCGCCCCAAATAAAAACATTGTTATCTTCAAAATCAACTTCAATTCCGTTATTTTTAAAAGCAATTCTTGCAAGAGTGTTTTTAACAACTCTAGTTTTACCACCCGCTTCTCTAACGGCTTTTCTTAACTTTTCAAGGTCTTTTACGCTTTGACCTTTAAAATCCGCATAAAACACACTAACTTCGTTAGTAAACTCTTTACTTAACTCTTCCACGATTTGTTGTTTTAAAGCTTTTTTCATAAAACTCCTTTCTCTTAGACTCGGCAGGATATTAAGGGAAAAACCCACCTGCTTTCTAAGTCACTTGGACTTAGGCAAAACGCCTATTTATATTCAGCAAGCTCATTTACATCAAGTTTTAAACTTGGGCTCATTGTAAGGCTAAGCGCCGCGTTTTGAATATATCTTCCTTTTGCGCTTGCTGGTTTCATTTTATTAATCTTTTCAATAAAAGCTACCGCATTTTCATAAATTTGTTCAGGCGTAAAGCTCGCTTTACCAATTCCAACGTGCATATTTCCTTTTTTATCAACTCTAAAGTTAACTTGCCCAGCTTTTGCATTTTTAACTGCTGTAGCAACATCCATAGTTACAGTTCCAGTTTTTGGGTTTGGCATTAAACCTTTTGGACCCAAAATTTTACCATATCTTCCAAGTTTGCTCATCATATCAGGAGTTGCTATTAAAATATCAAAATCTAAATTTCCGCTTTCAATCATTTCTAAAATTTCATCAACTCCAACAATATCAGCTCCAGCAGCTTTAGCTTCTTCAGCTTTATCATCTTTAGCAATTACCGCTACTTTCACTTTTTTTCCAGTTCCATGAGGAAGAACAACGCTTCCTCTAATCATTTGATCGGCATGTCTTGGATCAACTCCAAGTCTAAGCGCTAACTCTACTGTTTCGTCAAATTTAGCAGATTGAAGTTCTTTAACTTTTTCAGCCGCTTCTTTTAAAGAATATACATCTTTATCTATTTTCTTTAATAATTCTAAATATCTTTTCCCATGTTTTTTAGCCATTTTCACTCCTACGCAATATTTTTGCTACCACTCAAGTGGTCTTAATCTACTATTTCTATTCCCATAGATTTAGCACTACCAGCAATAATTTTCATTGCAACTTCAATATCGTCAGTATTCAAATCTGGTAGTTTTTTCTCAGCTATTTCTCTAAGTTGAGCTTTTGTTATTTTTCCTACTTTCTCTTTTAAAGGATTTGAACTTCCTTTAGTAATCCCCGCCGCTTTTTTCAAAAAGTCAGTAGCAGGCGGTTGTTTTGTAATAAAAGTAAAACTTCTATCGTTATAAACCGTAATTTCTACAGGGATTGTATATCCCATCATGTCTTTTGTTTTTTCATTAAACGCTTTACAAAATTCCATAATGTTAATACCTCTTTGTCCAAGAGCCGGACCAACAGGAGGTGATGGATTAGCTTTTCCTGCTGGAATTTGTAATTTTAATACTTCAACTACTTTTTTTGCCATTTCGCGCCCCTTATACTATTTTTTCAACTTTTGTATAGTGAATTTCAACAGGCGTGCTTCTTCCAAAAATCGTTACATTTAGTTTTAGCATACCTTTTTCGTAATCAAAATCCTCAACTTCACCTGTAAAGTTAGCAAAAGGTCCTTCTATAATTCTTACGACTTCTCCTTCCTCAAAGCTAACTTTAGGTTTTGGTTTAGATTTTTGTTTTGCTTTTTCTAAAATCAAATCTATATCTTCTTTTTTAAGTGGAGTTGGCTTTTTAGATTCACCAATGAATCTACCAACTTTTGGAAGAGATTGAATTTTATGCCAAAGCCAAGTATCAAGATCTGCTTCTAAAAATACATAACCTGGGTAAATACTTCTTTCGTAAATTCTTTTTTTCCCATTTCTAACTTCTATAACTTCTTCAGTTGGAACAATTATTTCTCCAATTTTATCTTCTAAATGAAGTTCTTTTTTTAAATTTTCAATTGCTTTTTTTACAGCCAATTCACTTCCAGAATATACTTGTAAAGCATACCATTTCATATTCTTTTTACTCATTACAATCCTTATAAGACTACTTTTAATATCGCAGACATTATTAAATCAACCAAACTTAAAAATAAACTAACTACCGTTACTATTACTGCAACCGAAATTAAACCTTGTTTTACTTCGTTTGGCGTCGGAAATATTACTTTATCTAATTCTTTTTTAGCTTCTTTTATATAATCTATTAATGCTTTTATCTTATCCATTATAACCTCTTCCAAAAATTGGCATTTAATGGCAGGGCAGGAGGGACTCGAACCCCCAACAAGCGGTTTTGGAGACCGCCGCTCTACCAATTGGAGCTACTGCCCTATGGAGCGGGCGACGGGACTCGAACCCGCGACCCTCAGCTTGGAAGGCTGACGCTCTAGCCAACTGAGCTACGCCCGCTCATTACTCTCTACAAAATAGAGAGTAATGAATGGGCAAAAGCCCAAAAATTAAAGCTTAGATTCTTTATGAATAGTATGTTTATTACACCATTTGCAATATTTTCTAATCTCAAATTTTTCAGGATGTTTTCTTTTTTCTTTTGTTGTATGATAATTAAATCTACCGCATTCAGTACATTTTAGATGAATAATTTCTCTCATCTTTATCCTTTAAAAAATAAGGGAAAAACCCTTATTCGATAATTTTAGTAACTACTCCAGCACCTACAGTTCTACCACCTTCTCTAATCGCAAATCTAGTACCTTCTTCAAGTGCAATTGGAGCAATTAATTCTACAGTTAATTTTACGTTATCTCCAGGCATTACCATTTCAACGCCTTCTGGTAAATGAATAGTACCAGTTACGTCAGTTGTTCTAATATAGAATTGTGGTCTATATCCATCAAAGAATGGTTTATGTCTTCCACCTTCTTCTTTAGTTAATGCGTAAACTTCTGCTTCAAATTTTGTATGAGGTGTAATACTTCCTGGTTTTGCAAGAACCATACCTCTTTCTACTTCGTCTTTTGCAATACCTCTTAGAAGTACACCTACGTTATCACCAGCTTGAGCTTCATCCATTTCTTTTCTAAACATTTCAATACCAGTAACTTTTGTAGTTCTTGTTGGTTTGAATCCAACGATATCTACATCATCACCAAGTTTTAAGATTCCTCTTTCGATTCTTCCTGTAACAACTGTACCTCTTCCTGAAATTGAGAATACGTCTTCAATTGGCATCAAGAAATCTTTATCAATATCTCTTTCTGGTGTTGGAATATATTCATCAACTGCATTCATAAGTTCCATAATTTTTTCTGACCATTCACCAAGTTGACCAGCTTTTACTTCTTCAAGAGCTTTAAGAGCTGATCCAGCAATTACAGGAGCTCCATCTCCATCAAAATCATATTCATTTAAAAGTTCTCTAACTTCCATTTCAACAAGTTCAAGCAATTCAGGATCATCTACCATATCAACTTTGTTTAAGAATACAACGATTGCTGGTACACCAACTTGTCTTGAAAGTAGAATATGTTCTCTTGTTTGAGGCATTGGACCATCAGTTGCTGCAACAACTAAGATAGCCCCATCCATTTGAGCTGCACCAGTAATCATGTTTTTAACATAGTCTGCGTGTCCTGGACAGTCAACGTGAGCATAGTGTCTTTTTTCTGTTTCATATTCAACGTGAGATGTATTAATTGTAATACCTCTTTGTCTTTCTTCTGGTGCGTTATCGATTTGATCATAATCTTTCATTTCAGCAAAACCTTTCATAGCTAACACACCAGAAATAGCTGCTGTTAAAGTAGTTTTACCATGGTCAACGTGTCCGATTGTACCAATATTTACGTGTGGTTTAGTTCTTTGGAATTTTTCTTTTGCCATTTTATTCCTCCATTTTAAAAATTTGTTTTAGCTCACATGGTCTCCAACAAGGCCTTGCTGGAGCCCATAGCCGGGATTGAACCGGCGACCTCTTCCTTACCAAGGAAGTGCTCTGCCACTGAGCTATATGGGCAAAAACACTGCTAGCAATGTTTTAATAAAATATGGGAGTATCATGAGCAGTAAGAAACATAAGTAGACTTTTTTCTGCTCAGCTCCCAGTTTGTCATGACTGGAGCGGGCGACGGGACTCGAACCCGCGACCCTCAGCTTGGAAGGCTGACGCTCTAGCCAACTGAGCTACGCCCGCTCATGGTGGTGGGGGCAGGATTCGAACCTGCGAAGGCAAACGCCAACGGGTTTACAGCCCGTCCCCTTTGGCCACTCGGGAACCCCACCCTAACTGGTCAAACGCTGAATGGAGCCGGCGAAGGGACTCGAACCCCCGACCTGCTGATTACAAATCAGCTGCTCTAGCCAACTGAGCTACGCCGGCTTGTGTGGGTGAAATTATATGAAAAAATCTTTTTAAAGTCAAGTATATTTATACTGTGTTTAGAATAAAATCAAAAATTTTTTAAAATAACTATATATTTTTCCCAACAACTCAAATAAGATGTAATTTTTATCATCTCTTTTGTTAGTTTGTTCTTCAATTTCTAAATTGTACGCGATTTTCTAATTTAAATCTTTTTTTCCAAAATTTATAGAGTTTACTGAAAAAATCAAAATCTAAAAATAGTGTAGAAATTTTCAAATAACAACAAACGCGGTTCAAATCTTTCGAGTAATTAAATAATAAACAAGAAATTAATCTAATAACCACTTCTATTATTAAGCCATCTAATGGTTAAAAAAATAATCACTGAAAAAATAATCATTAAAGCTGCAACAGGCGCAGAATAATTTAATCCAAAATTTACAAATCTGTCATAAATTAGCACTGGTACAGTCATAGGGTGATAAGCAATAATTACTACCGCTCCAAACTCTCCAAGCCCTCTTGCCCACATCATAAGCATTCCATTTATTATATCTTTTTTAGCATTTGGAATTACGATATTTATAAATGTCTCAAATTGATTAGCCCCAAGAGAACGAGAAATATTTTCAAGTTTAACGTCAACATTTTTAAAACCTTCTTTTGCGGAATTTATAAGATAAGGAGCTGATAAGAACATCATAGCAGCCATTATACCAACCGTAGAATCAATAAATCCAAGTCCTATAGAATTTAAAAAATTTTGAATTTCTTCAGTACCAAACGTCATCAAAAGCGCTATACCTGCCGCTGTATGAGGCACCATTGTAGGAATATCTATAATACTTTCAAGAAAGCTTTTACCAAAAAATTCGTATCTTGCCATAAGATAAGCAAGAGGCAACCCCATAATCAAGACAAAAATTGTTGCTATTAAAGATACCTTCATTGTAAGAATAATAGAACTTAACACTTCCTCATCTTTAAGTGTATCAAAATAAGAGTTAATATTTACACTAAAAATAAGTTTTAATAAAGGAAGTGTTAAAAATAAAATCAATATTATCGCAAAAATTATAAATATCTTTTTCATCATTTTTCCCCCTATATAAATACTACATCTTTTTTATTAAAGCAAATATAAACTTTTTCCCCTTTATGAAGGGACAATTCTTCAAATCTTTTTTTTGATGCTTTAATAAAAAACTGAAAATTTTTTACCTTTACAAAAATTTTATAATGATCAGTTATTCCCATAATTTCTTCAATAACGCCCTTAAAGCAATAATCGCTACTTAATGAAGTTTTTGAAATAGTAATTTGATTTGGATCTATAGAAAAATATTTATGAGAATTTTCAAATCCTAAAAGAGATATATCAAAAAGATTTTTAAAACCCAAAAATTTAGCAACTTCTACAGAATTTGGATTTCTAAAAACATTTTTTGCATCTCCCGTTTGTAGCAAAATACCTTTTAATATAATTCCAAGTCTATCAGCAAGATACGAAGCTTCTCTAAAATTATGTGTAACGTGTATTACTGAAAGATCATATCTCTTAGGTAATTCTTTTAAACTTTTCATAATTTCATTTCTCATAGTAGGATCTATCGCACTAAGAGGTTCGTCTAAAAGCAACAATTTTGGCTGAGAATATATCGCTCTTGCAAGAGCTACTCTTTGTTTCTCACCCCCACTTAAATTTCTAATATCTCTATTTAAAAGATGTTTAATTTGCAAAAAATGAACTAAATCTTCAAAAAGCTCTTCGTTTTTTTTACGATATTTTTCTGAAAAACGAATATTTTGTTCTGTATTTAAATGAGGAAAAAGCGCAAAATCTTGATATAAAAAACCGAAATTCCTTTTTTCTGGAGGCAAATTTGTAATATTTTTACCTTCAAGGTATATTTCACCTTCAATTGACTGAAAGCCAGCTATACTTTCAAGTAAAAGCGTTTTACCACTACCTGTCTTCCCAAGCAAAACAAAATATTCATTTTTTTTAACATCGAGTGAAAGAATATTAAGTTTAAATTTTCCTTTTTTTAAAAACAGATCCTTTACCTCCAAAAAATTACTTTCCATTATTTCCATTTCCCATTTATCATTGGAGGATTTAAAACTTTTTGTCCATTTTGTTTCAAAACATTTTGACCTTCAGATGAGAGAATAAATTTAACAAATAAATCAGCTCCCTTTTTATTAGAAGCGTTTTTAAGAACAGTCATACTATAAATCATAGGTTCGCCTTTTTTTTCAACGAAAATTCCTGGTTTTACAGCCACTTTAAAACTTGCCCGTTTATAAAAATTAGCATACTCTTTTCTTCCTAAATTTATTTCTGGAGGAAGATTAATATATTTAAGTCCATGTTGTTTTGCTACCGACTTATAAATAAATAAATAATCAAACATTCCAGCTTCTAATAGTCCTAAAAGATCGGTTTCTTTAGGTCTAATTATTATTTTTTTTCTATTTTCTTCACCATTAGTATAGTAATTGCCATATCCTAAAAGTTGTTTATAAAAGTTTGGTTTATTATAAAAGATTTCAGCAAGTTTTATAACTAAAATAGCTCTATATCCACATGGATCTAAATTTGGATTTGAATGTCCAATTTTTACCTCAGGTTTTAAAAGTATATCAGTCCAATTATTAGAATTAATTACCTTTGAATATTTAGAATGAGGCGTAAATGCTATAACCATTTCATTTGTTGCAAAAAGTGCGTTAAATGTAGCATACTTTGGAATTAAAATATTATCGATTATTTTATAATCTGCACTTGCTATTACATCAGCCTTTTTGTGCAAATCGGTAATTTTTCTTACACATGCTAAACTACCGGCTGCTTCTCTTACTATATCATATTGAGGGTATTTTGATTCGAATTTTTTCTCTATTTGTGAAAAAGGTACACTTAAACTTCCAGCATGAAATACTATAATTTTTTCAATACCAAATAATGTCGTTACAGCAAGAAATAAAAAAATTTTTTTCATTTTTTTCCTTAATTTTTTTGTTTTATATATGACAAACGAGCATATTTTTTTATGCTATTTTTGCATATTTCAAAATATAAAAAAAAGCCCGAAAAAAAGGGCTTATTTTTCGCATTTTTCGGCAAGTTCTTTATCTTTGCCTTCTTTTATTATTCTTTTATAAAAAATTGAATGAAGATGCTTTAATTCATCTTCACTTTTACAACCATCAATCATACTCTGTAATGAACCCTTAATGGCAAAAATACTCATATATAAATGAGTAAAAAAGAATGCTACAACGACTATTGCTAATAACAAATGAACAATAACTGCCAATCTTAATAAATCAATGTGATATAAATTTAAATTTTTAAGAAAAGCTATGTCAAAATCCTGAAAATACATCATAACACCAGTAATAATCATAACCATTCCGCCAAGTGTCGCTAGCCAATACCACATTTTCTGTCCGGCGTTAAATTTATCTGCTGGAATTTCTTTTTTTTCTTTACTTAAATACCCTCCTAAAATCATAAACCATTTAATATCCCAAAACCTTGGCAACATATCTTTAAGCCACATTAAAAACATTGGAACAACAGCAATACCAAATAATACGGCACCTATATCATGAAGATATCTTGCAAATCTTACAGGAGTTCCTCCACCAAAAAATTTCGCATAAATAATTATTATTCCAGTTGGAATCAAAAAAATAAAACCGGCTGCTGCAATCCAATGAACAATTCTTTGCCAACTTGGAAATACCAAAAATTTTCTACCATGATGAGAAAATATTTTTGGTCCTATTATTAAATAATGCATAAAAAAAATGGCGGGAACGGCAATTAAAACAATTAAAAATATAATTTTAATCCAATGAGTTTGGAGATATAAAAATAATTCCCCATATTTATGCCATCCTGGTATTGCTTCTATTAATTGCGGTGATATAAGCGCACTTCCATGATGAACGGGAGCCTCATTAGGCTCCGCTAAAGGAATTGTGCCTGCAAAAGCAAAAGTGCCAATTATAGGCATTATTTTTTTCATAACAAATCCTTATTCATAAGCTACGTCCCACCCATAAGGTGTCATAGGACCTTTACCTTTTGCTGCTTCTCTTGCTCTTTTAATTTCTGAAACACTGTCGGCATCTCCCACGATAAGTGCGTTTGTAGAACATACAGCCGCACACATTGGAACTTTACCTTCAGCAATTCTGTTTTGACCGTAAAGTTCATATTCTTCTATTGAATTAGTAGGCTTAGGACCTCCTGCACACATAGTACATTTATCCATAACTCCTCTAACTCCAAACGCTCCATCTCTCGGAAACTGAGGAGCTCCAAATGGACATGCGTATAAACAGTATCCACATCCAATACACTTATCTTTATCGTGAAGAACTATTCCGTCTTCTCTAATATAAAAACAATCCACCGGACATACTTGAGCGCAAGGTGCGTCTGTACAATGCATACAAGCAATCGATACTGAAAATTCTTTACCCTCGATTCCTTCATTTAACGTAATAACTTTCCTTCTGTGAATGCCAACCGGCAGCTCGTGTGCCTCCGCACACGCTACCGTACAGGCATTACATTCTATACATCTATCTTCATCACAATAAAATTTCATTCTTGCATATTCGTACATTTTTTACTCCTTACGCTTTTTCAATGCGAACTAAGCCCACTTTTGTTTCAGGAATCTGGGTAACAATGTCATATCCGTAATTTGTAACAGTATTTGCTGATTCACCTGTTGCATATGGCACTAATCCTTCTGGATAATGATCTCTTAAATCCACACCTTGCATAAATCCTGCAAAATGATATGGCAAGAATATTCTGTCCGGTGCAACTGAATACGTAAATCTTGCTTTAACTTTGATTTTAGTTCCTTCAGGTGAATGAATCCAAATCATATCTCCGTCATTAATACCGTATTTGTAAGCAAGTTCAGGATTGATATCTGCAAACATTTCAGGTGCAAGAGCAGCCAAATATTTGCTATTTCTTTCAATAATTCCAGCTCCACTATACATAACCAAACGTCCTGTTGTAAGAATAATTGGAAATTCTTTTGACCAATCTCTTTTTTGAATAGAGATAAATTTCGTATCAACTCTGTAATGATTTTTCTTATCTGGATAAGTTGGATATTTTTTAGCCAAATCATATCTTGGCGTATGAAGAGGCTCTCTGTGAATTGGAATTTTATCCGGAAATGTCCATACATAAGCTCTGGCTTTTGCGTTACCATAAGGCACTACTCCTGCTTCAAGAGCATATTTGGCAATAAGTCCGCTTAAATCAACTTTCCAGTTTTTACCCATAATTGCTTTTTCTTTAGGTGATAATTTGATTCCCAATACTTTTTCGATATTGTCTTTTGTAAGTTCAGGATATCCACCTTTGATTTTAGCACCTTTTATTGTAGCTTTTGGTCCTGCTAATAAACTTTCGCCTTTATACTCAGTTCCAAATCTTGCCCTAAATCCCATACCGCCTTCGTTTGCAGGTATGTCAATATTATATAGTACTGGACTTCCAGGATGAGTTTCAGTCCAACAAGGCCATGGTAAACCATAATATTCGCCTTTCATAGGACCTATACCTTTAAGAGTCACCTCATCAAACATATGCCAGTTTTGTTGATGTTTTTTTAGTCTTTCAGGTGTCCAACCAGTAAGTCCTATTGTTTTAATAGTTCTTGCTATTTCTCTTGTTGCATCTTCTGGCCATTTAAATGTGTCTTTTACTTTGACGGCTTTTCCGTCTTTTACACCCATCATCATGCCTCTAACAAATTCATCATAAAATCCAAATTTTTTAGCGAACATAAACATAATTTCTTCGTCCGTTTTACTTTCATATAAAGGATCTACAACTTTACTTCTCCACTGAGCCGTTCTATTTGTAGCGGTTACGCTACCTTCGCATTCGAACTGACTTGCGGTAGGCAAAATATATACATTGTCTTTTTTGTTGGTAATTACGGCCGCTTCGTTTGCAAAAGGCTCAGCTATTACTAAAAGATCTAATTTATCAAGTGCCTGCTGTACTTTTGCCGTTTGAGCGATAGATGTAATTCCGTTACCTTGAACCCAAAGAACTCTTATCGGTGTTGGTTGATAAATTTTTTCTTCTTGGAGAACTCCTTGCCACCATTTTGCAAGTGTAAAACCTTTTGTATGCATCATTTTTTTAGTAGCAAATCTTTTTTGTAACCAATCAAAATCTACTCCCCAGTTATGAGCAAAATATCTCCAACTACCTTCGCTAAGACCATAATATCCAGGGAGCGAATGAGATAAACAACACATATCAGTAGCACCTTGAACGTTGTCATGACCTCTAAGGATATTACATCCTCCACCAAATTTACCCATATTTCCAAGTGCTAATTGAAGTATAGGCGCCATTCTAGTATTTGATGAACCTATAGTATGCTGTGTAAGTCCCATAGCCCAAATAAGTGTTCCTGGTTTGCTTGTAGCATAAGCTTTTGTAATTTTATAAAGAAGACTTGCCGGTACGCCTGTTACATCTTCAACTTTTTCAGGAGTCCATTTTTTTGCTTCTTTAATAACATAATCCATTCCAAATACTCTATTTTCAATAAATTCCGGATCATGCCATCCGTGTTTGAAAATAAGATGTAACATTCCATACATAAACGGAATATCTGTACCAGGTCTAATTCTTGCATACATATCCGCTTTTGCTGCGGTTTTTGTATATCTTGGATCAATTACGATTAATAATGCATCATTTCTTTCTTTTGCTTTTAACATATGTTTAAATCCTACTGGATGATTTACAGCAGGATTAGCTCCAAAAATAATAATTGCTTTTGAATTTTGAATGTCTCCAAGATGGTTTGTCATAGCGCCATAACCCCATGTGTTCGCGACCCCCGCGACTGTTGCGCTATGTCAAATCCTTGCTTGATGATCTATATTGTTTGTCCCCCACATTGCTGCAAATTTTCTAAAATAATACGCCTGTTCGGTGCTCATTTTAGCACTACCTAAAAACATTACAGAATCAGGTCCACTTTCTTTTCTAATCTGAAGCATTTTTTCACTAATTTCATTTACAGCCTCATCCCAGCTAATTCTTTTCCATTTTCCATTTACTTTTTTAAGAGGATGTTTAACTCTTTTTTCAGTTCTTACATAATCTATTGAATCAATCCCTTTACAACAGTGACTTCCATGACTAATAGGATGATCTTGCGCAACTTCTTGTCTAACCCACACACCGTTATAAACTTCTGCTATAATTCCACATCCCACTGAACATGTAGTACATATAGTTTTAACTTTTTTACTTCCAGGGTATGGGTCTTTAATTTCTTCATCGGTAGCATTTCTTACAGCTGGTGCTGCGCTTAGCATTGTAGCACCCGCTACTCCAGATAATGCTGCCATTTTCAAAAAGGCCCTTCTACCCACTTTCGGATTCATATTTTGAATTGACATTTTTTTCTCCTTAAATGGCGTTTTTATAATAGATTTCCCAATTTTTAGTTTTACGATAAAGAATCTCTTTTTTTGGAGAATGTCCTCTCACTACACCATTGTCATAATCCTGATGAGTGGATTTAGCAAAGGCTAGTGTAGAAGAAGCAACACTTAACGCTCCAATTCCAAGAGCTCCTTTTAAAAAGCTTCTCCTCTTCATTTTTACTCCTTTTTAAAGGTTACTTCTACAAATTTATCTCCTAAGAGATAACTGCAGGACTTAATCAAGCCCTGCAGTTATCTCTTAATACCCCCCCAAAAAAAATCTTACAATTTTTCGGGGATCCCTTTTTAATTTTCTATTTACTATAGAGCACAATTACTTTAAACTTCATCTTCAACATCTCCTCCTTCTTCAAGATTACATACCAAGTTTTCGCTTTCTTTTTTCTTACGTTTTTTTCTTAAAGCAGCTTCTTCATCGGCTATACATGCATTACAAACTTCTTTTTTAATTTTTTCAATCACTGGTTTTGGTTTTTCTAGAAATATTCTTTCACTTTCAATAAACGCTTTTAAAACAACAGAAATATCTTTATAAAGGTCTGAAGCCTGATGCATATAAACATTTTCTATAAAATCATCTATAAAAGTATTTAAAACATCAAACGTTTTACCCTCAAGCCATTCCGATTTCTCATCTCCTTTTAATTTCTCTAAAATAAGATGTTGCATAAAAGGAAAAATAAATCCTACATCATCTTCATTATCCTTATACTCTTCGTTTTTTCTAAACTTAGAACTAAGTACAATATCTACCATTTTTATTCTCATTCTACCGTTTTCTATTTCTTCGTCATAAAAAGAGGCTGTAGTAGGAACAGGGTCTTGAGAGAGATCGTAAAAAATTTCATCAAATTCATCTGCAAGTTTTTTTTCATCATAATTTTGCAAAAAATGTTCAAGTGCTCTTTTTGAATTTTCTTCAAGGGCATATTCTTTTAAGATTTTTGCAGCTTCTTTTACTCCTGAAAATCTATCTTTATCGTAAGTAAAAGTAAAAAGTTTTGAAAAAAAACCGTAATAAAAAGCTCTTGCTTCATTAATTTGTTTATTTTGCATTTAATTTCCTTTCTAAATAGTCGTTAAAAACAAGTTTAGCTTTACATTCTTCGCAACAGTAAATTGATTTTCTTTTTGTTTCGTCCGTAAACAATGGCAAAAGCATGGATGCGATTTTTTCAATTGATTTTTTCGGTGCAAACGGTTTACCACACATAATACAGTAAAATGGTTCGTCTTTTGCCATTGTTTTTTGACCAAAATAGTGAGGATTAAGTTCTAATTTATCATAAATCACATTTATACATTTTTCAGGACATGCTATTTCGCAATATCCGCAGTCTGTACATACTCCTGCATCAAATTTAAGCGAATTATCTTCTGGATGAGCGGTGAGGGCTCCTGCATTACATACACTTACACATGCCATACATAATGTACATTTATCCTCTTCAATCTCTATTTTCCCATAATGAACATATTTATTATCACTTAAATCTATTACGCCCAAATCATCTTTTCCTACCATATGAGAGAGCCTTATTGCAAAACTTTCCCTTTTTTTAAGATTGTAAGCATTTGTGGTATAGCGGGCATCAGGAATAAATTCAGCTTCCTTAAGTGCTTGTTTAAGTTCATCCAAATCTTCAGCAAGCAAAATAGCGTTTTTTTGATATTTCCTTTGTGAAATTTCATTTATAAGTTTTATTGCTTCTTTTTCTCCTTTTGATAATCTATTAGTATAAAAAACAATTTGAGAACCACTTTCTTGAAAAAGGGTTAAAAAGTGATTCTCATCCAAAAATTTAGCGCCTTCTATCGCAAAAGGCAAAACTTTTTCTTTAAGTTCTATTTCTAACCCTTCTATTAAATCTTCAGGAATTACAAATGGAATATGTCCCTTAAAAAATTTCGAAACTTCTATAAATGTTTCTCTTGGGATTGCACTAAAATCAAGCGCACCACTTGGACATACGCTCACACATCCCCCACATCCATCGCAGTCTATATGTGAAAAAAGAAGTTTTTTTTCTTCATCTATTTTCATAATTGCATTTGTAGGACACACATCTACGCAGTTTCCGCAAATATCCCCTAATACCCTACCGTTATATTGGCATATATTAACATCATAAGTGATAAAATTTCTATATTTGTATATTCCTATTCTTTTATTTAATATTTCTTGAGCCTTTTCTATACCGATATCTATTGGATCGATTATACCTTTTTGTTTGTAAGCAATTTCTGGAGCATTAAACCAGACAGCCTGATCGACAACTAAAGAAATACTTTTCCCATCTTTATCAATTAAAAATTCAAGATTTCCTATACTACCTTTAATGTCTTTTATCCATTCAGGGAGTGCATAATAAACTTCAAAATTTTCAGAGTCTATTTTTTCAGCCTCTTCTTTCGTACCTATTATTAACAGTCTATTTCCTATTTCTTTTTGATATTCGTTATATTTAGCGCTATCGAATTTAACGGCTCTTATTTCATAAAGTTTTGCAATAGAGTTAATTTTATTTAAAATTGTATCTTTTGAGTTTCTTATATAAAAATCAATTTCTGGAGCATAAATTTCACATTCTATTTTTCTGGAGTTAGATATAATTGCTTTTGTAGAAGTATCGTTTGTGTGGATAATATTTTCTGGAAGTGGAAAATCTAATTCATCTGAGAAATATACAAATTCATACATTTCGAACCTTTTTTTTTGATTGAAACATTATAACAACATTAAACTTAAAGTTTACTTAAACAGTAAATTAGAATAAAATAAAAAGCACTTTATTAGCACATTTTTTTATAGAAGGCAAAAATTATGAAAAAAAGATTATTTTTCTTATTAGCTTTAATTATAGTTATAATATTTTGTTTGTTTAATTTTTCTAAACAAGAGTACTTAATAGGCTCTTCATTACCACTTAAAGGCATTATGTCAGATATGGGGAATTCCGTAAAATTGGGCACTAATTTAAGTTTTAAAGTTTATGAAAAACACTTAAATAAAAAAATAAAATATCAATTTTTAGATGATAGATACGAGCCTAAACTCACACAGGAAAATATAAAAAAACTTTATAAAAACAATATTTTTTTACTTTATGGAATAGTAGGAACTCCAACGGTTAAAAAAATTTTACTTTTTTTGAATAATAATTCAGTTTATCTTTATGCTCCGTTTAGTGGAGCTAAATTTTTAAGAAAAAATAAATATGTATTAAATTTTAGAGCATCATATAAAGACGAAATAAATAAAATTCTAAATTATTTGTTAGAACACAATCTAACTAAAATTGCCGTTTTCTACCAAAATGATGAATATGGAAATGAAATATACTATGATACATATGAAATATTAAAAAAAAGAAACTTAAATCTTTTAACCGCGGGAGCATATAAAAGAAATACCTTTTTTATAACTCCTGCTTTCAATGAAATAGCAAAAAACAAACCTCAAGCAATAATTATGGGAAGCACTTCAAAAGTAAGCGCAATGTTTATAAAAAAATATAAAAAAATAGACCCTAAAGTAGTGTTTTGTACTATTTCATTCGTTAATCCCGATAGTTTAATAAAATTATTAAAAAATACTGAAAATATAATTTTTTCGGAAGTAGTACCGTATTATAAAGATAAATCAATAAAAGAAGCAGTCTTATTTGAGAAGTATTTTAAAAAATATTTTCCCGACAAAAAACCTACATTTTTTGCTTTTGAAGCATATCTTGCAAATAAAATTCTCTTAAGGGCATTTAATAAACTTACATTCCCTTATACATCCTCACATTTAGTAAATATAATAAAAAACACGCCTTCAGACTTTTTAAAAGGCATTGAAATAAAATATAAAAATAATCAACTTTTAAACAAAACGTATCTTTTTAAATATGAAAATAATACTTTTAAAGAGTTAAAATGAATACTAAATTTTTGGACAAACTAGGATTTTTTACAAAAACAAAACTTCTAATATTTGTAATATTTTTTTCAATGATTACGATTATTGTTTCTTCCCAATATTCCATATTTACTTTTAAAAACGATATTGATACTCTTTTCCAAAAAAGAACCGTACCTGTTGTAAAACTTGAAAATATAAAAGACTTATACAAAATAAATATTTTCGAAACAATAAATCAATATAAAAAAGGAGAAATTAATTTAAAACAGGCAAAAGAGGTAATTACTTTGGCAAAAGAACTTATAGATAAAGAATGGAAATGTTATTTTAAAGATCAATTTTTAAAAAATAATTTTGAATCACTTGTGATAGAAAATGTTATAAAACTTAAAAAAAGAATAAATCTTCAAATTGAAAAATTTTTAAAAACCTCTAAAGTAAATTTCGATGAATTGAAAAATAATATAAATACAATGAATATTTATCTTTCGGAGTTGATTAATCTTAATATTAAAAAGGCAATTGAACAAAAACAAAAAACCGATGAAAGATTTTCTTTGGTAATAAAAGCTTCTATAATAAGCATTGTAATTGTTTTTATTTTTAGTATTACACTTGTAATTTTAATAGTAGAAAACTTTAAGAAAGTTCATACTGACCTTGAAAAGAAAATTAAAGAAAAAACAAAAGAACTTGAAGAGATTAATAAAAACCTTGAAAAAAGAATTAAAAAAGCCGTTGAAGAAAACAGACGAAAAGATAAAATAATGTTTCAGCAAAGTAAACTTGCAGCAATGGGTGAAATGCTTCAAAACATCGCTCATCAATGGAGACAGCCTCTTGGAAGTATATCATTGATTCTTCAATCTATTAAACTTAAAAATGAAATGAATAAACTAACCTCCGAATATATTGATAAAAAAACGGAAGAAGCATTAATACTTGTAGATAATATGTCAAAAACAATAGACGATTTCAAAAACTTTTTTAGACCTGATAAAACTAAAAAAACTTTTAGCATTAAAGAGTGCATATATCATTCTAAACAACTTGTTTCTCATATGTTGGAGAAATACAAAATCCAGATGGATATAAACATCAAAAAAGACATTACAATTTTAGGGTATAAAAACGAACTTTCACATGTTTGTTTAAATATTTTAAATAATGCTATTGACGCATTAAAAACAAGTAAAGTTAAGGATAAAAAAATTTTGATAATCGTTAAAAAAGAAAAAAAAGATATAATTATTAGTATAATTGACAACGGAGGCGGAATAAAAGAAGAAAATTTAGAAAAAATATTCGAACCCTATTTTACAACAAAACTTAAAGACAAAGGAAGTGGAATAGGACTTTATATGGCAAAACAAATTATAGAAAAACACATGGGAGGCAAAATAAAAGCTAAAAATATCAAACATCGAATGGGCACTAATACAATGTATAAATGTGCCATGTTTGAAATTACTCTTCCTATAAAGGAGCAAAATGAAAAATTATGATATATTAAAAGAATTTAATGTATTATATATTGAAGACGATACAAATCTACTTAAGAATTTAAGTGAAATCCTAGAAGATTTTGTTAAAAACATTTATACAACAGACAATACAACCGATGCTTATAAAATTTTAAAAGAAAAACATATTGACGTAATTATAAGCGATATTTTAATTGGTGATAAAAACGGTCTTGAATTTATTTCTTTTTTAAAACAAAACGGCATTGAAATTCCATTTATCTTGACAACAGCATATACGGAAACCGATTATCTTCTTGATGCAATCAAACTTAAAGTAGTAAATTATCTTGTTAAACCTATTAAAATAAAAGAGCTATTAGATAGCCTTTATGAAGTTTTACTCCCTGTGTATCAAAAAAAAGAACTTATTAATAATACATTAATTTTCAAAATAGCTTCTGTTATTTGTGAAAGTAAACAGCTTGAAGTTATTAAAATGATTGTAAAAAATATGGATGAAGAATATACTTTTTCCCTTTCATATAATGATATAATGAATGCTATTGACATAAGTAAACCTACATTAATTAAACTTTTTAAAGATTTACAAGATAAAGAAATTTTGCAAAAGCTTCCAAAAAGAAAATATAAAATTAATATGGCTAAACTAGATAAATTATTTTTAAATTCAAGCGTTAAATAAGTTATTTTTATTTATTAAAAAGGCGTCAAAAAGTATTATCTTTAATACCTCTCCTTTTTTTATTACTTCTTTTCTTTTATTTAACAATATTAAAGAATTACTTTTTATTAGAGGAGTAAGCATTCCCGAACCATATTTGTATCCGTTAAACACTTCCCATTCGCCATTTTCATAATATCCTAAAATTGTATGATCCTTTTTTGAATTTACTTTAAAATCTCTTTTATTTTTAGCATAAACTATCGGAAAGTAATAATTATTTGCTCCACTAAGTTTTCTTAGTGTTGGAATAACAAGTGCAAATGTATTGATGTATGCACTAAGAGGATTTCCGGGCATTGCAAATACAAATGTATTATTCATAACTCCTGCCATTGTAGGACGACCCGGTTTTACCATAATTCCATGGAAAAATTCTTTTAATCCGTTTTGTTTAAAAGCCTCATATAAAAAGTCGGCATCTCCAAAACTTATTCCTCCACTTGTAATAATTACATCATATTGATTTTTAAGCGCTTTTATATATTCAATAGTTTTCTCAAGAGAATCAGGAATTAGTCCTACTACATCGCTTTCAAAACCATATTTTTTCAAAAGTACATGAATCGAATATGAATTAATATTGTATATTTCTTCTTCATTTGCATTTTCCCAAGGCTCTTTTAATTCATTTCCGGTTGATAGAATTGCTATTTTGAGTTTTGTATATACTGGTATATTTACAATTCCCTGGCTTACAAGCATTGCAATTGTTTCTGGAGTAATTATTTCACCTTTTTTTATTAAAACATCGCCTTTTTTTATCTCTTCCCCTTTTAAACGAACATTCGCTCCTTTTCTTATTTTAGGAATTATTATGTATTCTTCGGTAACTTTTTCACATTTTTCAATTGGAATTACCGTATCTAAATTTTTAGGTACCCTAGCACCGGTCATAATTCTTACGCACTCATCTTCTTTAATTTCAAAATCTTCATATTTATCACCGGCATAAAGTGTTTTTATTACTTTTAATTTTCTATTCGATGAATGTTTAAAAGCAAATCCATCCATTGCCGAATTAGTAAAAACCGGAAAGTTTCTTTTTGCAACAATATCTTTTGCCAAAATACGATTTAATGCTTCGTTTATATAAATATTTTCAGTAAGTTTTTTTGAAATAGCATTTTTTAAACAAAGCTCAAGTGCTTCAGAAAAAGAAATATTATCTAAAACAGTCATCTTTTTCCTTTTAGTTTTTTTAAATAAAGTTCTTTAAAACGTTCATTTGCAAAATTTTGAATTTCTTCCTCAAGCTGTTTATATACTTTTATATATTCTTTGGCTTTTTCAGTTAATTTTGTTCCTCCTTTTACGCCTTTTTCCATAATTACAAGCTCATCCTCAAGGTTTTGTTGTAAAACTTTAATATGATTCCATGCTTTTTTGTAATTTAAACCCATTTTTTTAGCCGCTTTAGCAATTGAACCCTCTTTTTCTATTAACTCTAAAATTTCCGTTTTACCTTTTCCAAAAAGTAAATTTCCTTTGTTATCTTCTATCCATACTTTTGTTCTAATATATGCGCGAGGACGTTTTTTTTCTCTAAAAACTCCTAATTCACAGTATATTACATCAAACCCATTATCTTTAATAGCACTTCTTACTTTTTTAAGATTATATTTTTCGGCAAGTTTTCTTGCATCTTTACAAAACACCCTGTTTTTCTCATCGGCTAATTTTTGAAGTTCCTCAACTATTTCTTTTTCATAATTATCAGTAAAATCAACTTTTCCAAACTGCCCAAGTCCGCAGTCAGTAATTCTTACACCCATTTCATCTGCCGTTTTTCCAACGACAATAGGTTCAACCCCCGCTTTTTTCGCTACTACATAAGCTTTTGCACAAGTAAGTTTGTTTTCTTCGTTTTTATACCTTTCAATCAGCTCTTTTACTTTTTCCATTATTACTCCTTATTTTTTTAATCTTCAACGATTCTCCAATCATGAGTATAAACATTCATCTTATCTCCTCTTGCAAAACCTACAAGAGTAAGATTAAACGTATCGGCTATTTTCGCTCCAAGACAAGTCGTAGCGGTTCGCGAAATTAAAATAGGAATTTTATGCATAACGGCTTTTACAACCATTTCACTACTTAGCCTTCCACTTACCATCATTATCCCATCAGCTGGATTTAATCCCGCAAGTAAGGCTTTCCCAGCAGCTTTATCCACTGTGGAATGCTGAGCAATATCTTCAGCATCAAAATAAGTATCTTTATCAAAATAAAGTCTTGCCGTATGAACGCATCCCGTTTGTTCATAAAGAGGACAAGAATTATAAAACTCACTCATCTGTTTTGAAATTTCAAAAGATGTTATAGTCTTATTTGATTTTATTTTTTCAGTTTCTATTTTCGAAGGGTCAATATTTAAATTTGAAGTTATACTTTTTCCACATCCGCTTACAATTATTGCTTCTTCATTTAGTTTTTCTATTTTTTTTCTATCTACTTTTGCCCTCACGTCTATTATAAGCCCTTCATTTTTAAGTTCTAATTTTTCAATGTCTTTTAAACTTCCTATAATTCCTTCGCTAATTAAATAACCAACCGCTAAAGCTTTAAGATCCACAGGTGTTACCATCATGGAAACGACTTTTTCCCCATTTACATATATATCCGTTTTTATTTCTCTAACTAAAGTATCCTCAAAATCAAATTTTTTACCTTTTTTTATTTTCTTGATGTTAAATTTATAAATAGGTTCCATTTCACACCTTTGTTTTTTTTATGATATCAAAAAAGTAAAATATTTTTTCTACTTTAATAAATTTTTAAAAAAACTTTAAGTTTTATAAGCTAAAATTTACAAATGCTATTAGGTCTGAGGTTCAGACATACACATGAAGCATTAACTCCTATTAGCTTCATGATGTTCTTTCAATAAAAAATAAAAATCGAAAAATTTGTTGTTAAATATTCAAGGAGAAAAAATGAATAAAAAAATCGATTGTCGCAATATGGCTTGTCCTCAACCAGTACTTGAGACTAAAAAAGCACTTGAAGAAATGGACGAAGGAATTTTAGAAGTGCTTGTAAATTCAATCTCTTCCGTCCAAAACGTAAAAAGATATGCGATAAATAACGGATTTGAACCGAAAGTCGAAAAACTTGAAAACGGTGAAACCCTTATAACGATTGTAAAAGGATATGAATGTAAAATAGTTACCGATGAAAAAAACGAAAAATTTTTAAACAAAACTATTTTTATTAAACACGATAAAATAGGAGAAGGAGAACTTGGTGATATTTTAATGAAAGGTTTTTTAAAAACTACTCTTGAATTTAAACAACTGCCTAAAAATATAATTTTTGTAAACAAAGGCGTGTTTTTAACTACAAAAGGTGATGAAGAGATAATAAATATTTTAAAAGAATTTGAAAAGAGAGGTGTTAAAATTTATTCATGCGGACTTTGTATGAATTATTATAATATACCGGCTGATAAACTTAAAGTTGGAGAAATAGGAAACGCATATGATACTATGGATATGCTTTTACACACGGAAGTTATAAGCTTATAACTAAATATTACAAAAAAAGGAGTGAAAATGAAAATACTGTTTATATTTAATCATGAACCTTATGACGGAAGTGATGTAACATGGAACGGACTTAGGCTTGCTAAAAAGCTATATGAAAGAGGACATGATGTAAGAATATTCTTAATGAACGATTCTGTAGATTTAGCAAGAGAATGTAATAAAAAACCGGACAATTACGACTATGATTTAGTAACAATGCTTAAAGAAATGTATGAAAATGGAATAAAACTAAAAGTATGTGGAACATGCCAAGCAAGATGTGGAATTTACAAAAACGAACCTTATTTCACCCCTGAAATTAAAGCCACCATGAACGATTTAGCCGAATGGGTCGAGGAGAGTGAAAAAATTATAACTTTTTAAGGAAAACAAATGCTAAAATTAAACAATAAAGCTAAACTAACAAAATATGTAAAAGCGGCTGGATGAGCAGGTAAATTGGCTCCGGAGGAGCTAAACGAGACTACCCGCTTTCTTGGATACAATAATGAAAATTTGCTTATAGGATTTGAACACAATGAAGATGCCAGCATATATAAAATTACAAATGATATTGCGCTAGTACAAACCGTAGACTTTATAACACCAGTAGTTGACGATCCTTTTGTTTACGGACAAATAGCTGCCGCTAACTCTTTAAGCGACGTCTTTGCCATGGGTGGAGATGTAAAAACTGCTCTTAATCTTGTAGGATTTGATTCATGCCATCATACCCGAGAAATATTAAAAGAAATTCTAAAAGGGGGTGAAGATAAAATTAAAGAGTGCGGTGGCGTTCTTGCGGGAGGTCATACTATAGAAACGCCAGAAATGCTTTATGGACTAAGTGTTACGGGTATTATAAATCCTAATAAAATAATAAGAAACAATACAATTAAAAAAGACGACGTAATAATTCTTACAAAACCCCTTGGAATGGGCATTTTAACCACTGCTATAAAAGCAGACTTGATAAGTGACGATATAGCAAATGAAGTTGCTGAAATTTTAAGAACACTCAATTATAAAGCAAGTATAATTGCAAGGGATATTGGCGTAAATGCTATGACGGATGTTACAGGATTTGGGCTTTTAGGACATCTTTACGAAATGACCGGAGAAAAATTCACTATTGAAGTCGAGTTTGAAAAAGTGCCTTTTATTAAAGAAGCAATAAATCAAGCAAGTATGGGGATTATACCTGCTGGAAGCTATAACAATCAAATATTTGTAGAAAAACATGTAGAATTTGTAAAAAAATTGACATTTGAAGAACAAATGATTTTGTATGATGCTCAAACAAGTGGAGGACTTTTGATATCACTCCCCCAAGAAAAAGCAGAAAAATATTTGAAAAGAGCCGAAAATGAAGGTGTTTTCGCCAAAATCATAGGAAACGTAAAAGAAAAAGAAGAAAAACTTATCAAAATCGTATAACTTTAACTTTCCTCTTTATATTTGATTATGGCTTCTTCAACTGTCAAATTTTTATCTTTTAGTTTAAAAATCTTAAAATATTTATCGTCTAAATCCTTACCAGTAATTATGTTCTTTATCATTATTGCCTTTAAAAATTTCTTCAAATCCTCAGGGTTTTTAGAATAAAAAGAAGGCGATTTTCTTGAAGCATATTGTTTTGTTTTTGTATCATAAATAATCAGGTATTCACACTCTTCAAAATCAGGACAGTATTTTGAAGTTATATACTCTCCACACGCAGGAATAACAAGCTTCATTTATAAACCTTTTTTGTTATAATAATATCAAATCAAAAATGCCGGTGGCATTATACAAAGGTATAATATGAATCTTTTTAGACAAATTCCAAAAGTTGACAAAATAGAAAAAAAATTAAATTATATCCCAAAAAAAATTCTTACTCCTCTAATACAACAAAAGCTTCAAAACATCAGAGAAGGTATTAAATCCGGTCAAATCACTAATATAAACGAAGATGAAATCATAAATGAAATTAAATCTCAAGCTGAAGATATTTTAAATCCTTCTATTGTAAATGTCATAAATGCTACAGGTATTACCGTCCATACAAATCTAGGAAGAAGTCTTATAGACCCAGAAATTTTTGATTACGCAAAAAAGCGATCTACTCATTATTGTAATTTAGAATACGACCTTAAAAAAGGTAAAAGAGGTGATAGATATCATCACAGTGCCAAAATATTAAGTTATCTATTTGGTAGTGAAAGCGCTCTTATCGTAAACAATAACGCAGCAGCAGTATTTTTGATACTTAATACTTTTGCAAAAGATAAAGAAGTAATAGTTTCAAGAGGAGAGTTAGTAGAAATTGGAGGAAGTTTTAGAGTCCCTGAAGTTATGAAAGCAAGCGGAGCAAAACTTGTGGAAGTTGGAACTACCAATAAAACAAAAATTAAAGATTACGAAGAAGCTATAAGCGATAATACAGCAATGCTTATGAAAGTCCATAAATCAAACTATACTATAGAAGGTTTTAGTGAAGAAGCAAGTTTGGAAGAAATTATAAATCTAGCTCGTTCAAAAAACGTGCTAGACTATTACGACTTAGGAAGCGCTTATATTCCAAAACTACCTTACGGACTTACAAATTACGAACCGCCTATTAATGAAATTATGAAACTAAACCCGAGTTTAGTAAGTTTTAGCGGCGATAAACTATTTGGAAGCGTTCAAGCAGGCATAATTCTCGGCAAAAAAGAACTAATAGATAAACTCAAAAAAAATCAAATATTAAGAATGTTTAGAGTAGATAAGATAACACTTTCTATCATAGAAGCTACAGCCATAGCGTATATAAAAGAAGAATACGAAAAAATACCTACTCTAAAATCAATATTCCAAACCAAAGAAGATTTAGTAAAAAAAGCTAAAAAACTTTTATCTTTAACTCCATTACTTAAAGCCGAAATAAGAAATTCCTATACATATGTAGGAGGGGGAACAATGCCAAATCGTAAAATACCAACCATAGTAATAGAAATAAAAGGCAATGCAAAAAAATGGGAAGAAGATATGCGTAAAAATCATGTAATAGGAAGAATGGAAAATGAACGTTTTGTCTTGGATATGAGAAGTATTCAAGAAGACGAAATAGAAAAATTAGCCCAAATTATAAATTCTATCATAACTTGCAAGGTAAAAAATGCGTAATATAATCATAGGAACAGCAGGTCACGTAGATCACGGCAAAACATCCCTCATAGAAGCAATGACTGGATATAACGGAGATGAGCTCAAAGAAGAAAAAGAAAGAGGAATAACTATTGATTTGAGTTTTACCAATATGAAAAAAGGAGATGTAAATGTAGCTTTTATAGACGTTCCAGGGCATGAAAAACTTGTTAAAAATATGATTAGCGGAGCATTTGGATTTGATGCTTCTCTTTTTGCTATAGATGCAAATGAAGGTATAATGCCTCAAACTATTGAACATCTTGAAGTATTAAATATTCTTAAAGTTAAAAATATAATAGTCGCTCTTACGAAATGCGATCTAATTAACTCAAAAACAATTGAAAAAAGAAAAAACGAAATAAAAAATTTAGTTTCAAAATATGAAAATTTAAAATTACTTGAAATTTTCGAAACTTCAATTTATGATAAAAAAAGTATAGAAAAATTAAAAAATTATCTTTTTAACTTATCGCCAAGAGAAATTAACCCTTCTAAATTTTTCAGATATTATATCGACAGAGTGTTTTCTCTAAAAGGTATTGGAACAGTTGTAACTGGAACCGTCTTAAGCGGGCAAGTAAAATTAAAAGATAAAATATTCATAAACGAAACTAGAACCCTAACAACTGTTAAAAACCTACAAGTTCACGGAGAAAACGTAAAGGAAGCCTATACACATCAAAGAGTTGCAATAAATCTTAATATCAACCATAAAGAACTAAAAAAAGGCTATCTTCTTTCAACAAAAGGTTACTTAAGAGGATTTAAGCAAATCGACGTATTCGTAAAACCAGTTAAAGGTAAAGAACTTTCTCATAATATGGAAGTTTTATTTATAAGTGGTGCAAAAAAAATCCCAGGAAGACTTTTAATGTTTAATCCAAAAGATAAAGAAGGATATGCTACTTTAAAACTTAATGAAAAAGCATTTTTAGTATTTGAAGATCCTTTTGTAATTCTTTATAAAGGACGCGTAATAGGAGGAGGAAAAGTATTAAATCCTATAAGTGATCCTATTAAGAAAAAGAAAAAATTACAACTTTTAAAAGCCCTCGATAAAAAAGATTTTAAAAATGCCTTTGAAATTCTAGTTCAAAATCATAAAAGAGGATTTGGACTTCTTCAAAGTTACCAGAGATTTAATTTAACACCTCAAGAAGCCCTTGAAATAGCAAAAGATTTAAAAAATGTTTTTATAGATGAAGAAAATTACAATATTTTTTCTACAGAAGTAAAAAATGAGATTAAGAACATTATCAAAAATATTTACGAAAAAAATAAATTTGCTTTTTTATCTCCTACCTCTCTTCAATTAAGAATTAAATGGGCAAGCGATAAACTTATTAAAAGTGTTCTTGACGAATTTGTAAAAGAAGGATATCTTATTGTAGAAAATAATATCTACAAACGAAAAGATTTAGGAAAAGTAGATATCACAAAATCCGTTGAACACAGACTTTATAAACTACTCGATAATTCTGGACTAACTCCTGAAGCTCCATATAATATATATGAAAAATTAAATATTGACAGAAAAGTGGGAGATAATGCTATGAAAAAGCTTACAGCAGCTAAAAAAGTTATACGACTTGCTCACAATCTCTTTGTTACGCATAAAAATATAAATTTAGCAATTAAAAAAATGAAAGAAATTATTGAGAAAGAAGGATACATTGATATTAAAAAATTTAAAGAACATATGCCTATGAGCCGTAAATACATTGTAGCTTATCTTGATTATCTGGATAATTTAGAAGAAATTGTTAAAAAAGATAATAAACGCTATTTTAAATATAAAGCGAATTAAGTATTGGCGGAAGGGGGAAGGAATCGAACCTTCCGAGCGAACAGTCACCTGCCGCCCCACCGGGTTTGAAGCCCGGGGTGTCCACCAGGATCACATCCCCTCCTTCTAAAGATATATTATATCAAAATATCAATTAAAAACAATCTCAAAACACAATCAAAAAATATTTATAACAATGTAGAACTAAAATAATAAAGATTAAAAGAGAAAAGAGAATTAAAAAAGCGCCAGACCCTATTGTAGGATAAAAGGAAAGAATGATAAATAGCAAAAAACGAACAACTAATTTTCTTAAAAATTATTTACTAACAAGCTTAGCGGGGAGCTACTTTCCCACATCCGTAAGGATGC